>Ga0076930_100377_pt1 | contig 46713 bp, 44 predicted proteins | sample HotLakConsoUCCRE_FD_71149 | JGI IMG/M metagenome (GOLD analysis project Ga0076930, IMG submission 71149) | Hypersaline microbial mat communities from Hot Lake, Washington, USA - Hot Lake Consortium UCC-RE (version 3) (version 3) ...
TCGGCTGGGGAAGGTTCAAACGGCGCTTTTGGGGAGATTACGTCCGGCGATTACACCGCCGGCTGGAGGCGGTCCCAGATCACGTCGATCTCGGTGTTGTTGGCGATGGCCTTGAGCGTGATGTGGGGGACGCGCTCGTAGACGAAGCCCGCACGGATGTCCTCGTGGAATGGGCCGTCGGAGGGTGTGCCGAAGCCCTCCTTCACCGCGCGGTCGGCGCCGGCCTTCGAGTCGGCGAGGAGGTAGTAGGGATACTTCGCGCCCATGATCCGGGCGCGGGCGAGCGCGAGCGCCACGCGGGAGGTATCGACGGTGATCCAGCGCCGGCCCCATTGCTCGGCGACATAGGCCGTGGTGCCGGAGCCGCAGGTGGGGTCGAGCACGAGGTCACCGGGGTCGGTACTCATCAGGAGGCAGCGTTCGATGACCTTTGACGAAGTCTCAACGATGTATTTCTTGTCAGCTGTGAACCCGGCAATTCCGGTATCCAGCCACATATTGCTCAGAGAATAGTACCCCCAATCACTCAGATATCGGCGATATCGAAGACTATTTCCGATGGGATGAAGCCGATCAGAACGCCTTAACTTTTTGATCCCCGAATTCGAAGTGGACCAATATCGCTTATTGGGGGAGTATAGAGACCCAAAACACCGCTCCGGAATTGATGGGTTTTCGTGAGAAGACGTGAGATTATCTGCCGCAAATGCTCCCTCTGAGTCACGCAGCTTCTGCTGACCTTCGCGTTCATCTCGCTCAAGCCTGCGAAACTCAAGCGTATCCCTGTTCGATGCGAACCCGTACCCTTTGGCCCCCTCGCCACCAAGAAGCTTCGGCTGATACAGCGGTCGATATTTTGCAACTGATATATTCCGCGAGTACCAAACGATGTGGTCCGCGATCTGAGAAAGAAGATTTCCGCCCCTTGTTCCAGTGGTGACGTAGTCCACGACAGCGACAAAGTTGTCCTCTCCGAAAACCTCATCCATGATCGCCCGCACCCGGTGGACGTTCTCGTCGCCGATCTGGACGAAGCAGCTCCCGCTCTCGGTAAGAAGCTCGCGGGCCACGATCAGCCGGTCGCGGAGATAGCCGAGATAGGAGTGGATGCCGTCCCGCCAGGTGTCGCGGAAGGCCTTAACCTGCTCGGGTTCGCGCGTAAGGTGATCGAGCTTCCCGTCCTTCACGTCGCGCGAGGTGGTGGACCACTGGAAGTTCGAGTTGAATTTGATGCCGTAGGGCGGGTCGATGTAGATCATCTGGACCTGCCCCTTGAGCCCCTCGCGCTCGGCGAGGCTCGCCATGACCTGGAGGGAGTCCCCGAGAATCATCCGGTTCGACCACTTCCGGGAGTGGCGGTAGAACTCCACCTCGGCCTCGAGGTCCTCCTCGATCATTCCGAAATGGCCGAATAGGTCGTCGGCCTTGGCCTTCCCGGCCCTGAGATCCTCGATCAGCGCCTTGGGGTGCACCTGCTCCTGCAGGTAGATCGGCGGCGCATCGACGGTGATGGCGTCAAGGTCCATGTCCTTCCCCCGCCAGACGAACTGAGGATCGAGGTCCGGGTTCCGCCGGTCGTAGGCGACGCGGATGGGCTTCTTGTCGTCCTCGTGCAGGACGGGCTCGAGCTCGGCCGTGGGGATGTTGGCGCGGGTCTCGTCGTGGGCGATGTGGTCGAGGGGTTTGCTGTCCTGTGGCATCTTAAACGTACCACAGCAGGCCAAGGAGAATGAGCAGGAAGAAGGTGTTGGCTATGCGCATCAGGATTCTCCTTCGATTGTTTTGTTGAGCGCGTCGATGTACCGTTCGAGCTCACGCTCCTGCCAGTCCTGTGCCGCCGGCCACGTCGCCGGATCGGCGACGCTCGCATCGACCGTCTGTCCGAGCTCTGTCCCGTCGCCGCTGAAGTTCTGGATTCCAAGTTGGCGCTCGATCTCGGGAATACGTGAGCCGATCCACTCTCGGAAATCTTCGGTGGTCAGGCTCGAATGCCCGCGCACGAAGATGCCAGCTTCCTTCTGGCCGATCCAGAGGACGACCTTCAGGTTCGGTGCCTTCTCGGGCGTAAAGGAGATCCAGCTTCCCCTATTGACCGGAACCCGCGTGTTCGGATGGCGCTCGACGTAGGTCCGCCAGTAGGCCTCCCTCTGATCCCCGAGAGCGGAGTTGCCGGAGATGGCTTGCTTCTTCTGGGCGGTCAGCTGGCGATCCCATCCACTTGGCTTCTCGACCACCTCGAAGATCGGTGCGAAGGGGCTGTCGCCAATTCGGACAACCCGGAGGCGGACCGCGAAGAAGGAGAAATCCTCCGCCGTGTGCTGGTTCAGCCATCGGACGGCGGACAGGTGCGGCTCCCGGAACGATGGCGCGATCCAGACCACCGTGTGCGCCTCGAGCCCGGCGAGGTAGGTCATGATCTGCCCGAGATGGGTGTGGTCCGTCGCCTCGAGCTGGTTCTCGATCAGGATGATGCTGCCGTCCTGAGGGTTGCGAGCAAGGATGTCGGCTGCGAACGTCTCGACGCGCACCTCCTGCCCGGTCAATTCGAGGGGGATGCCGATCGCGTCCGAGATGTGGTCGATATTCTCGGCGAGCCAAGGCGTGAAGGAGTGCGCCTCGTGCTTCCAGGCGTCGCGGAGGGGCAGGTCTTCGAGCCTGCCGAACTGCACGTCCGTCACGCGGTTTCCTTCTCGTTCAAGAGCTTGTTGATGGCGCGGTCGAGGTCTTGCTTGAAATCATGCACGGCCCGCAGCTCGGCGAAGCCCCAGCGTCCGAACCGCCCGAGCCGGTTCACGGCCGGAATCCACTTGTTCTGCATGGTTTGCGCCTTGATCATGGCGTCATGGCCGCGAAAGCCTTTCACCTCGACGACGAGGGTCGTGGGCTCGTCGATGTCGAGACGGATCAGGTAGTCGGGCCGGTAACGATGCGGCTCGCCCTCCATCAGGTAAGGCACGTCGAAGCCAAGGTTGTGGTTCTTGGCATATGCATAGACGCCCGGATGGTTCTCCACGACCTGTGCGAACCGTGTCTCCCACTCGCTGTCGGTTATGATCCAGTTGATATGGCTCTTGTCCGGCCGCGGGGAATGGCGCGAGGTCTTTGAGGTCGTGAAGCTGACGCCCATGGTCGAGCCCTCAGGAGAGAAGGGGTCGAGCGTGGCGCGGATGATCGGGTTGCCGCTCGGCTGATTGAGGAGCGCGCCCATCAGGAGGTCGCAGACCTCATCCGTCAACTGGCGGTACTGAAGCTGGGCGAGCTTTGTGCCGCCCTTGCAGATGACGTTGTCGGAGCGGAGCCACTGGAGGACGATCCGGCGGGCGTCCTGGAACAAATGCGGCTTCGGCGCCTGGTTCGGATCACGGAGCTTCTCCATCGCCCAGTAGCTCGCGATGCGGTAGGCGATGGTCGAGATGCGGTGGTCGTCGAGGTGTTCGAGGTCGATGGTGTTTGGTGTACCGACGATGCCCGACATCATCACCTCGGTCGCGCCTACTCTCTCTGGCGTCAGGACGTATGGTTCAAGCTTCGAGAAATCGATGTCGATCCGTTCCTTGGGGAAATCGGTGCGGTAGCCCTCGACCCTGGGAAAGGTGATCTCGAGGTGATCGCGGTCTGGGCTGACAGCCTGCACATGGATGACTTCCCGCGGCGGCTGTGGCGGGGAAACTTTCGGCTCACCGAAGTTCAGTCCGTCGATTCCCATGATATCTGCGTATTCTGTCCGGAAGAGTCCTGTCTCGGGATCAGCATCATACGACAGCCGGCGCAAGGCACGTCCGATCACCTGTTCGCAGATCAGGCGCGACCCAAACGCCCGCAGCCCCATGATGTGAGTGACGTTGTTGGCGTCCCAGCCTTCCGTGAGCATGGAGACCGACACGACGCACCGGATCTGTTCCCCGAGGCGTCCTTTCCGTCCGATCGTGTTCATCACCTCGCGGAGGATCTCGGCGTCAGTGATCTCCTCGTGGCCGTTCCCGCGTTCGAGGCGCTCGCGCTTGAAAGCCGCGATCTCGGCCGCGTGCGCCTCCTTGAACGCCTTGTCGATCTCTCCGCCGCTTTCGAGGGCTGCCGAGTCGATCAGGATGGTCTTGGGTTTGTCCAGGCGCTGGTCATGGTCGTCGTGGTTCCGGAACAGGTCCAGCGCTCCCTTCTCGAGCGTCTCAAAGCCGTGCTCGTCCGTCCGGGTATAGCCGGCAATATAGTCACGCACGGTTTCAGAGTTGGTCGTGTTGTTGCAGACGACGATGAAGACGGGCGGGATGCCGACGCGTTCTTTTTCCCAAAGCTCGAACGTCTTCTGGTAGTGGCCATAGAGCGCGTCGAGGGCCACCTTGAGTTCGATGGGAAGTTTCTGCGGATCCGGTCTCTCGGCGCCCGTCGCCTTCTTGGGCATCTTCTTTCCAATCGCTCCCCAGAGGTTGCGGTAGATAACCTTCTGCCCGTCTACCCGATTGTCTGCGACGGGTACGCGAGGAAGCTTAACAATCCCGCACTCGATCGCATCCATCAGGGAAAAATCGCTCATCACCCATGGGAAGAGCGTCCCTTCCGGCCAGTTTGATCCCTTGAGGAAGAACGGTGTGGCGGAAAGATCGTAGACGACGCCGACCCCCTGTTGACGGTTCAGCGCCTCGATCCCCGAAATCCAGAGCCGCGCGGCCTCCTTGTTGGCCTCGGCCTCCTTCCGGTCGTCGCCAGTAAGAACCTCCTCATGCGCGGCCGGACGTTCCCGATAGCAGTGGTGGGCCTCGTCATTGATGACGACCACGTTCTTCATTCCCATGAGGTCACCCATGACGCGCTGGATCATCTGGCCTTCGGTTTCTGCGGTCTGGAGCGCCTCGCCATGCCCCTCAAGAGCCAGCCGGGTACCCTTGGCGGCGTCGAAGGTCTCCCGGAGTTTGAAAGCGTGGTAGTTCGTGATGACGATCCGCGCCCGCTGGAGATCCGACAACAAGTCCTGCGGAACCAGGTTCAGGCGGGTGTAGTAGCTGTCAGGGTCGTTTGGCTGGAGCACCCGTAGCCGGTCCTTGATGGTGATGCCCGGCGTGACGACAAGGAAGCCCTTGGAGAAACGTCGGCTGTTCGCGGCCCGGACGGCGTTCAGAGACTGCCAAGCGATCAGCATGGCCATGACAGTTGTCTTGCCAGCGCCGGTGGCCAGCTTGAAGGCGACGCGCAGAATGTCCGGCATCGCGGTGGACGGCTCGGCACCTTCGGGTTGGACTGCGAAGTTATTCGCGGTGTTGAGCCACCGGAGAAAGCGTTGTCCGCGTTTGCCCATCTCGGGCGCCACTTCCGACAGCCAGATTGCGGCCTCAACCGCCTCGACCTGGCAGAAGAACGGACGGATCGACTGGGTATGGTCGATCTGAAGGTTCCGCCAGTGCTGGAGCAGCCTTTGAGTCGTCGGCGTCACTTTCCATTGGCTGGGGTTCGGCAGGCGACGCCAGGTGTCGAGCTCCTGCCGGAGGTCGTTGATAATTGGGGAAGGGTTGTACTCCGTCGCCTCGGTCGAGAGCCCGTCATTCTCGAAGAGGCTCCTCGTGTGCGACCGTGCCGAGGTCGCGGATGCGCCGGGAAGAGCCGTCAGAAGTTCCGAGGACCGTCTTGTGGCGAGGACACCATTCGTGGGTCGATTGTCGTTGTCCAACTCCCAGTGCTTCTGGGGGAAGAGGTAAGGCGAATTCAGAATCGGATCGTCAAAGAAATTCATCAACCTGCTGCCCACTTTTCTTGCCCTGCCCACATGACAACATCATCCGAGGTCTGGTTCAACCATCCCGAGTGTCCGGGGCATGAGCGCTTACCCAGCGACCAGCCGCTAACCACCCACCCGAAAGCATGCAAGGAAGAGGCCAGCTGAACCAGATGGACGGCGGTCACCGCCTGCCCAATCAGATCGATCGTAAGCTCGCGCATCGGCCGCAATCAGCTCGCCTCGATTTCCAGAACTTTTCTTCATAGCAAGAGGTCCAATGTTTCAAGCATCGTCTTTCCTCTGCACAGACAGAACATACTCTCGTCCCATTCTCGCCAGAAGACAGCCATCAATCCCCATTATACACCAAAACAGTAACAATAGAGATAAACATTAGTCCGAGAGCCCGGCACATGAAAGTTGTCCGTAGTCTTATTAACTTGCGGTTGCACTAGATATTTGACTGAAAATATGTTTCTCAAGTTGTGAGCGAAGCAGAGAATTTCTCACGACGCCGATGGCCGGCTGTAATTTGGTTACTCAGTGCGAAGTTTGCCGTCGAAGGAAGCAAAGCAGATGCTTCCACCGAAAACTGGCCGCAGAAGCATGTCATACGCTGTCGACTGCCGAACTTGCCTGAACAGAACGGGACCATTTGCATGACTGCGTCTCCCAATATCGAAGCGTTGGCCGCCTTCCTACCCAAAGTCGCGCGAGTGGACTTCTCGGCAGGGCGTATGAAGGGCGGCGGCAAGTTCCGGACCCGGGATCCGTCCCAAGACACCCACAAAAAAATCCTGGCAACAATGTTGCCGTATCCTGACTTCAGCGAGACAACTTCTGACTTCATTCAGATGGCCTATGACTGCGGTTGGATCATAGGGATCGATTGGCCACAGTGGTGCCAGACCGAGGAGGCGCAGGAACTCGTCAATCGTCCGGGCCAAATCGAGTCTGCAAGTGTCGAGCAGCTGCAAAAGCTGTTGACGTGGAGGGTTCGAGCCGAACGTTTCTCAACCGGCAGCCTACTTGCAGATTTTGAATCCGGACTGATCCTGCGGATCCTTAGACGCGCAACGCAGATCCTGCAATCAGAAAAGAATTTATCCGACACTGATGCAATTACATCGCTCAATTGGAAGATAACAAAAATGACCAACTTCTCCCCTGCCGTCTGCGATAAACTCGGGCACTACGTCTATCGTCTGATCGATCCGCGGAACGGTGAGACTTTCTATGTGGGCAAGGGGCGGGACAACAGGCTGTTTAACCATGTTAAGGCCAGACTCAAGCCATCCGATCAGGAACCAGGCGATGATTTGAAACTCGATCGGATCGGAGCGATCCATGACGCCGGCCTGTTAGTCATCCACGTCATCCACCGGCACGAGTTGACAGAGGAAGTTGCCTTCGAGGTTGAGGCAGCCGTCATGGATGCCTTTCCGGGTCTCACGAACAAGCAGGGAGGTCACGACAGCGATGCCCGTGGTCCAATGGCGGCAGAGCAGATCGTCGACAAATATGAGCTGCCTGAACTTCCCTCTTGTGAGGATCTGAAGCTCGTCCTGATCAGCGTCGGGGATCTCGACCACGTTGCAGGGCAGACACTCTTAGATCGGGTACGCTTTGCTTGGCGAATAAACGCGGATCGAGCTGCCGAGGCCGATTATGTGCTGGCAGCGAGGCGTGGAGTCGTGATCGGAGTATACGAGGCATTGGAGTGGCTACCCGCGACCGAACAAAATTTTCCCGGAATGAGGTACAGCAATGCGTCTCGGTGGGGCTTCGTGGGCAAAGAAGCGCCCAAGGAGATCCAGGATCGGCTGGTGGGCGAGCGTGGGAAGCGCATCACCGAAAAAGAGATGCTCCACATAAGATATCCGATCAGGTACTGGCAGGTTTGATTGACGGCGGGTGGAAGTTGCGGACCACGACCCGGAACTTCCAAGTGTGATGTCAGATCACAGCAGATTAGGGAAGCTAGTGCACTGAAAACGCCTTACTACGGGTAAAACGACGTCGAGCGCACGAGGTGTACCCGGGACTAGTGGGGCGGTTGCAGCAGCGATAACGGAACTCACGGCGTATGCGCCGTCTCCGACCCTTTGATACGGCGGCTTCCGTCGATGTGGCGTAGCAGCGAGCGTACTTCTTCGATTCTGGCAGGAGGCGGTGATGGCGGATGGTGGCGAGGGTTTTGTTGGCTGCGTCGAGCTTGAGCGGCGACCACGCCACCGTTGCGCACCGACCCGGCTACACAGCGACAACGTCCTACTTTCTGGCGATCTCGCGGCCCGGCTCTGGCAACAGGGCACCGGTCATGTCCGAGGCGCCCCGAACCATCCCCAGACCCAGGGCACGCTTCGCGAAGGGCAGACCGACTCACCCCAAGGCAGGAACAAAGCTTCCGCTCGCTAAGGCGGCTCCCCGGCGTCAACTGACCACCGGCGATGGCCGAACGCGGTGCGTCTTCTACTTGCTCCCTTATGGGCGCCGCCCTACGCCGGATCAGGGAAGATGCTTCAAGCCCTTGTTCTAGTTCCATCCCGTCGTGGAGCCCTTCAACAGGTCTGACAATCAGCTTGCCAGACCCTCGGGCCAGTTGTCTACCGGAGTTTCCCACCGGCTCCTCGATTTGACGGAGCGCAAAGTCCCTTCCCGTCCTATTGCCTAGGATACCCCTTGCCGGAGAACGCAGCTTATCGAGCGACCCACCGGTGACTATGCAGGGAGAGATCCGCCAATGACCGTTCTGATCGCATTCGCGACAATCGAAGGCCAGACCGGCAAGATCGTGCGGTTTGTCGAAGGCAAGGTCCGGGAGGCGGGTCAAGACGTCGTTGTCTTTGATGTCTCCGACGAGACCCAGTCGGTTTCGTTCGACGGCGTGGACAAGGTAATCCTCGCCGCCCCGGTTCACGAGCGGCGCCACCCCAAATCATTCGAAGTGTTCCTCGCAAGCCAGCGACAGGAGCTTGGAGCCAGGAAGACCCTGCTGATATCCGTCAGCCTAAGTGCTGCATTCGAGGACGGCTTCGAGGAGGCGAACGAGTACGTCGTCGAGATGAAGATGCGCACCGGGTTCACGCCCGATGCCGAAGCGCTGGTCGCGGGCGCCGTTCGCAGCGGGAGTTATGATTATTTTCAGTCCCAGATTGTCCGGCATGTCGTGCTGCGCGATCACGATTTCGATCCAGAAGACAGCGAGCACGAGTTCACAGACTGGCAGGCACTGGCGTCTACGATCGCGGACTTCCTGGGTATCTGACCACGACGGGGGAATCCCTTTTCCCGGATGTTCCGTATATTTTCATCTCAAAACGTTCCATTTCACATGGGACGAGACACCCATCCGAATTTCTTCTTCTTCGTCTCCTGTCGCTAACGGTAGCCTGCGCGGGGTTCCTGCGGTGCACTGACGCACCCCCTCGGCCCGCACCGCAGGCTCCGGAAACATAGCCATAATTTGCCGCCTTCGAAGCTTTTCTCTCGAGGTGCGAGACAGCTAAGGAGAGCACCGGTCTGAAACTCAGAAGGCATTCTACATCTCCCACCCCGTCCCGAACCTCGCGCAGGATCGATCTTGCCATGCAAGGCAGAGCGGCGAGGTTCTATGTAATCATCCGGGATGAAACAGCTAATGAAGCGTTCTATTGCGCATGCGGCGCCTTGTATTTCAAGATCGCTCCTTACCACACATTGCTATCGAATGAACTGATCAACGAAATCTTCTCCGAGACCGACCTCTGAAAAATGTCTTCGGCAGAGATCAATCTTCGTGAATACGTCCTCGTATCCCAGCACCTTCCCCCACGGATCGACGTAACACATTACACCGTTCACTTGGAAATACGTGACCATTTCCTCGACATCATCGGGAACGACAAGCGTGTGGGTTTCGCCCGGAGGCTCGAACACGTAGCTGCCTTCCTTGGCGATCCAATCATGTTCGAGATAGTGCCACCGGCCCTTCAGCACGAAGCCATGAACCGGTTGCGGATGCCGGTGTCGTGACAGAACGCCCGCCTTGCGGACCTTCAGCAAGTTCATCCAGTAGCCTTGCGAACGGTTCAGGCAAAGAGGGCGAAACCAGACATGGTCCGCCTGAGGCACCCAAAGCCGGTCATCTTCCGGTACCGCGTCGGGGATGACGATTTCGTCCTGCGCGTCCCTCGGGAACGGCAACTGATAAGGCGTTCTCGGGTTTGCATCGGCATCTTGCATGTCGCTCTCCTCACATCGCCATATAGCCGCCGTCGATCGGATAAACGGCCCCGGTGACGAAGCTCGCCTCGTCGCTGAGAAGCCAGCGTACAAATTCGCCGACTTCCCGTGATTGCCCCCACCGTTTCATCGGCGTGCGCGCCATGATGGCGTCGGCACGGACGGGATCGTCGCGCAGCCCTTTTGTCATTTCCGTCTCGATCCACCCCGGCGCCACCGCATTGACACGAATTCCGTCGCCGGCCCAGCGACCGGCAAGCGCCTTGGTCAACTGCGCCACGCCGCCCTTGGAAGCCGAATAGGCGGGCACGAGGGGTCCGCCAAATGTGGCGAGCATCGACGCCGTGTTCACGATGGCGCCACCCGATGCGGCCAGCAGGCGGTGCGCTGAGAGACAGCACCGCATGGTTCCAGTCAAATTGACGTCGATCACACGTTGGAAAACGTCGATATCGTATTCGTCGCCGCGTCGTAGAATGCCGGCGCAATTAACCAACCCGTGCAGGGTGCCGATCTCATCGAACAAACGGGAGACGGAGAGATCATCCGTCACATCGAGATGGCGCAGCTCGATGCCGGCGTGTGCGTCGAATGCATCGCGTTCCGCCTCGGATGCAGATGCCGCGATGACATTCCAGCCTGCATCGGCGAGAGCGAGTGCGACCCCGGCGCCGATCCCGCGCGTTCCGCCGGTGACGACTGCTGTTTTCATGTCCTCGCTTCCAGTCGGCTAGCCGCATCCATGAATTCACGCGCCCGGGCGGCGATAACGTCGAGAGAATAATCCGGCTTGAACAGCCCCGACCCCAAACCAAATGCATCCGCGCCTGCCGCCCGGTAGCCCGACATCCTTTCGGGCGTGATGCCTCCGACCGCGGCGATAACGCAATCGCGAGGCAGCACCGCCCGCAGCGCCGCGATTGCCGCTGGCGGCACCAGTTCGGCGGGAAAGAACTTCAGAAGCTCAGCGCCGAGCTCGAGCGCAGCGAAGGCTTCGCTCGGCGTCATCACCCCGGGGCACCAGGCGAGACCCCGCCCGGAAGCTGCGCGCCCAACAGCCAGGCTGAGGTTCGGGGCGACGATGATCCTACCGCCCGCATCCGCGACCGCCGCAACCGCATCGGCGGTCAACACCGTCCCTGCCCCGATGATCGCGCGGTCACCGTGGCGTTTTGCAATCGCCGCGATCGATTTCACGGCGTCGGGGGAATTCAGGGGCACCTCGATGATCCGAAAGCCGGCATCGACAAGACAATCCGCGACAGCCAGCGCGCTCGATAGCTCAAGTCCCCTCAGGATCGCGATCAACGGGTTCGCCCTGATCGTTGTGCGCAGATCGGTCACGCGATGAGCCCCGCCGACCGGGCGATCCGGAGATGCCCGCCGGCGACGATGTCGTCCGGCGCCCGCTTCGTGCCGATGCCGGCTGCATGCAGTGCTACCTCGTAGCGGTCGGCAAGGTCGCTCCGACCGATGAGGGTGATCTCCGACGTCGCATCGCCGCGGGCCTTGGCGGCCGCAATCTCCGCGCCGATCAGCATGCCCGACACATAGTCGGCAACCATTCCGCCCTCGATCCGCCCCATGAGCGGCAGGGTGCGGGCGTGGAAGAGATCGTGCAGAAGGCTTGCGCCGTCCCTCACGCCAGCGGCGACCCCGAGGTCGAATCCTTTCCTGAGAAACGGTCCCTTCACGGCAAGTGTCCCCAGAATCGTATGGTCCAGCAGCGCAGCGAAAATTTCGCCCGTCATGAAGGTCGCGAAATTCACGATCCGCCCGCCCGAGACGCGGACCCATTTGCTGTGCGTTCCAGGCAGGACGAAGTCGCCGTCAGACATGTCTAGACCTGACGCCCCGATGATCTGGGTTTCTTCCCCGCGCATCACGTCCGGGCCGGACGTGTGCTCGGTCGCTACACCGGTCACAAAATGCACCTCGGTTCCGCGGTTCGTCGTAAACCCAACGAGTGCGCGGGCAAGATCATCCACACTCAGCGGCGCCTGTGCGTAGGGAGTCTCAATCCAGCCGTTTCGGCTGGTGATCATCCCGGACGCAAGGACAGGAAGCCTTCGCTTCTCCATCCAACGCCCGACGCAGCGGTCGAAGACTGCCTCGAAATCCCGGTCCGGCACATGCAATATGCCTTCTGAAGACGCTGCCTTGTCGAGCAATGTGCCGTCGGCCGCGATGAGAAAGGCCCGCAGCGACGTCGTTCCCCAGTCGATCCCGATCAGGGCTGGCTCAGATGCGGCCGAATTCATTCAACAGGTCCTCGACCGTCTTGCCTTTGGCGACCCATTTGCGGGTTTCTTCCTCGCGGTCGGCCTGCTCCTGGGCCAGTGCCACGATTTCTTCGGCCTTCTCCAAGGCCACGACGGTCACGCCCATCAGGTCCGCTACGATGAAATCGCCCGGGTTCACGACGACACTGCCACACTGGATCGGGACGTTGATCGACAATTCTTCCTTGCGGCCCGAAAACATCGTGTGTGTGCCGCGCGGGGTGATCGCGCGGGTCCAGATCGGCCAGCCGATGTCTTCGAGCTCGTCGGTGTCGCGGCCGGCGCCATCGACGATCATGCCGCGAATGCCCCGGTTCTGGGCGAGTCCGCCCATCAGTCCGCCACAAACGGAGGTGTTCGGATCGCCGCCGGCATCAACGACGATCACGTCTCCCGGCTGGCCCATCTCGAGCGCCTTCAGCGGGTCCACGAGATCGCCCTTGGACAATTGCACGGTAATCGCCTGCCCGGTGATCTTGGCCCGGAACGCGGGCTTGATGCCGCTGTCCATCACACCGGTGCGATATTGCACGTCGGCGAAGACGGCCGTCGCCGAGTAGCATCCGAGCACCTTGTCGAATTTCGCCAGAAGCTCCGGGTTGCGATCGAAATCGTTGTAGATTTTCAGCATCTTGGTTTTCGCTTTCTATATGTGGAGAGCAAGAAGGTCGCCGTTTACCGGGTAGTCTGGGGGCCGGCCGGTCAGGACCTTCGCGACTTGCGTGGCTGCGGTGACACGTGCGGCCCTGATCGATTCCTCGGAATAATAGGCCGCGTGGGGCGTGATTATGACATTCGGCAGGGCGAAGAGCGGGTTGTCGCCCGGTGTCCAGTGCGCCCGCTTCGCCGGTTCTTCCTCGGGGTCGTCGAGGCCGGCGGCGGCGAGAGTGCCTTGCGTCAGCGCCCGATAGAGCGCGGCATTATCTACCGTCGGCCCGCGGCCGGTGTTCACCAGTATCGCCCCGGGCTTCATGGTGGCAAACTCCGCATCCGAGACGAAGTGGCGGGTCTCGGGCGTCATCGGGGCCTGCATCAGGACATAGTCAGACCGGGCGAAAAGTTCGGTCTTCGACACCAGTTCGGCGCCATGTTTGGTGGCGACCTCGGCTGGCAGGAAGGGATCGTAGGCGATCACCTCGACCCCGAAAGCACGGGCGCGCGCGGCGATGGCCTGGCCGATCTTGCCAAACGAGACCACGCCCATCGTCCGTCCGCGAAGGCGGTAGACGGGCTGACCGCTCTGCCAGCGCCAGATCCCGGAATGGGTCGCGCGGTCGTAGTCCGGCAGTTTGCGCGCCAGCGTCAGCCAGAGCGAGATGGCATGGTCCGCGACCTCTTCGGTGCAATAATTCTGCACGTTGGTGACGAGAATCCCCCGGGCAGTGGCCGCCTCGACATCGACGATATCGACACCGACGCCATAACGCGCGATCACCTCGCATTTCTCGGTGCGCCGGATCGTTTCCGAACCGATCCTGGCGTATTGGTTGATCATCGCCGCGCATACCGGGGCGACTTCAAACAGGTCTGCTTCGCTTTTGGCCTGAAGCCCGATGACCTCCGCCCCCACCGCGTCGAGAATCTCATTCTCGACGTCAAGATCGCCGAAATCGTAATCTGTGATGACGACCTTCGGCCTGTCGGTCCTGAGTTTGAAGGCGGCGGGATCAGACATAGGCGCCCGCCGAATAGGTCAGTTCATAGGAATGACTGTAGAGTTCGAAGACGTTGCCGAACGGATCTTCCATGTAGACCATCCGGTAGGGCTTCTCACCGGGGTAATACTTGCGCACCTGCTGCATGCGCTGCTTGCCGCCGAGCTCCTCGATGATCCTGACCCGGGCCTCGACATCCTCGTCCTGCACGCAGAAATGAAACAGGCCGCGGCGCCAATATTCGAAGGGGCGTTCTTCCTCGACGGTATTGGGAAACTCGAACAACTCGATTCCGATGCCATCGCCAAGCGACAGGTGGGCGATGCGGAACGACCCCCAGCCTTCACCGAACACGTCGTCGCACATCTGGCCGATGGCGCTGTCATCGTGTTTGACCTCGGTCGGCCCCATGATGACGTAGAGACCGAAGGCTTTGGAATAGAACTCCACGGCCTTTTCGAGGTCGGGAACGGTGATGCCGATATGGGAAAATGTAAGTGCGACCATGATGGCCTCCTGTCTGGCTGTTCGCGTTAGAGAATGCTGCGGACGATCCCGCCCTCGATCCGGTGGGCCGCGCCGTTCGACGCCGTTGACACGGAAATCGTCACGATCATTCGTGCGACCTCCTCGGGTTTGACGAAGCGCTGGATGAGGGACGTCGGTTCGTCCGACTTGAAGTAATTTTCGACGATCGTGTCGAGAGGCTGGCCTTTCTGCGCGGCAAGCCCGTCGAAATAAGCCTCGACTCCTTCTGTCCATGTCGGCCCCGGGAGAATGGAATTCACCCGTACGCCGGTGCCCTTGGTCAGTTCCGCCATGCCGCGGGTCAGCCCGAGCATCGCCGTCTTGGTCACCGAGTAATGCACCATCTGCGGCAAGGGCTTGACGCCTGCTTCGCTCGACATGTTGTCGATCGAGCCGGTGCCGCGCCTCAGCATTTCGGGCAGGAAGATCCGACTCATCCGGACCGCCGACATCACGTTGATGTCGAAATACCGCATCCAGTCGTCGTCGGTGAGGTCCTCGAAAGGCTTCACGGAGAAGACGCCCACGTTGTTGACCAGAATGTCGAGGTCGCCTTGGGCCTTCACGAAATCCGCAAGCGCCTCGGCATCTTGGAGCTTCGTCAGGTCGCCCGATGTTCCGGTCACCTCGCCGGCCCCAGAGAGGTCCGTCAGACACGCCGCGACCTCCTCCTCCGTGAGCCCGTGCACGACCACGTGGGCACCTTCGCGGGCGTAGAGTTCCGCCGTGGCCTTTCCGATGCCCGAGCCCGACCCGGTGACGAGGACGCGTTTGCCTTTCAGCCCGAGATCCATCTCAAACTCCTTTCTTCTCGGTTGCCGAGCGTGACGCCGGGCCCCGGCCGGTCACGCGACCCATCAGCGCCGAGAGTTCCGCCCGCCACATGTCGATGCCGACGGCAAGAAGGATGATCACGCCAAGCACGATGTTCTGGACCGACGAGGGGGCCGCGTTGAGGTTGAGCCCGTTCTGGACGATCACGATGGTCATCGCCCCCATGAGCGTGGCGAGAATGTTGCCGCGACCGCCCGCGAGGCTCGCGCCGCCGACGACCGCCGCCGCGATGGCCTGAAGTTCGAGCGTCTGACCATAGTTGGGTGAGCCCGAATTCAGGCGCGCCGACATCAGGATCGCGCCCACCGCGGTCATGAACCCGGCGATCACGAAGGTGATTGTCTGCACCTTCTTGACGTTGATGCCGGTCAGGACCGCCGCCGAGGGGTTGCCGCCAACCGCATAGATTTCGCGGCCGAGCTTCGTGTAATTCATCACGAAAGCGGCCAGGGCGTAGAAGAATACGAGGTAGACAAACGGCAGTGGCACACCGACGAGCTTGCCGTAGAAGATCGGCTCGAGAGCGGGGTCGAGCGAAAAGATCGGCGAGCCGTTGTTGAAGGTCAGCGCCAGCCCGCGAAAGGCGATAAGCGCGGCCAGCGTGGTGATGAACGATGGTATTCGCCCGTAGGCCGTGATGACCCCCAGAAGCAGCCCCAGAAGCGCGCCGACACAGAGGATCAGCGGCAGCGCGAGCATGAGAGGGATGCCCATGAACTTCAGCATCTCGGCCAGAATCATGGTCAGAAGCGCCACCATCGACCCCGAACTCAGGTCGATCCCGGCCGCGAAGATCACGATCGTCGACCCGATCGCTATGAGTGCGACAATGCTGACCTGAAGCGAGAGGTTCGAGAGATTGCCGGGGTTCAGGAAGCGCTCTGTGGTCAGGGCCACGATCAGCGCCACGATCATCATTGCCGCGAACGGTCCGATCAGCTTGGCGTCGAATATCCGCCTCATGCGAAAATCTCCTGTCGAAGTTGCGCCGCATCGGTATCAGCCGAGGCCCGCACTAGGTCGGCATGCGTCACCTCGCCGGACTCCGGGGTGCTTTCGATGGACCCATTGCGAACAACCGCGATCCGGTCGCTCATGGCCAGCAGTTCATCGTGATCCGAACTGATCAGGATGATCGACTTGCCGGCTCGGGTGAGTTGGTTGATCAGCCTGTAGACCGCGATCTTGGCGCCGATATCGATGCCCTGGGTCGGTTCGTCGAGAATGAGGATGTCGGAGTTCGCAAACAGCCAGCGCGCGATGACGATTTTTTGCTGGTTGCCGCCGGAGAGGAAATTGACCGTTTTTTCCTCCGCCTGCGCCGAGATCTCCAGGTCGCGGATGAGATCGCGCGTTCCCTTCTCCTCGACTCCGAGATCGAGCACGCCGAATTTCGCCAGCTGTCCGAGAGAGGCCGCCGTGATGTTGCCGCTAGCGCGGAAGTTGAAGAACAATCCGTCGTACTTGCGGTTTTCGGGCACGAGGGCGATGCCTTCGCGAATGGCGTCGATTTCACGCCGAATGGTGACCGGCCTGCCGCGCAGCACGATCCTACCAGCGGTGAGTTCGTCGCTTCCGAAGATCGCGCGGGCGATTTCGGTGCGTCCGCTGCCCAGAACACCGCCGAGGCCCAGAACCTCGCCGCGCCTCAGCTCGAAAGACACATCGCGGACACCCGCCCGTGTCTCCAGCCCCTGCACCTCCAGAACGACCTCGTCGGTCGCGTTGCATTCCTTTGGGTAGTGCTCGCCGATATCGCCCCCGACCATTGCATTGACGATTTCGTCGACCCGGATGTCCGTCTCCCCGCTGGCGCGCACCACCCGACCGTTGCGCAGGATGGTGACCTCGTCGACGATCCGCTCGACCTCGTCGAGCCGGTGGGAGACATAGAGAATGGCGGTGCCGCGAGCGCGCATCGTGCGGAGGAGATCGTGCAACCGCTCTATCTCGCCCTCGCCGAGCGCGGCGGTTGGTTCGTCGAGAATGATCATCCGCGCCTTCATGGCCACTGCCTTGGCGATTTCGACAAGTTGCTGCTCACCGACCGAGAGACTCCCGGCGATCGCCTCGGTGGGAAGATGGACATTCATTTCCGCCAGCACGTCGGCTGAATCCGCATGAACCTTCGCCCAGTTCAGCACCCCAAATCGGGACCGCGGCATGTTGCCGAGAAAGATGTTCTCGCCCACCGAAAGCGTCGGAACGATGGAAAACTCCTGAAACACGGTGGCAATGCCCAACCGGCGCGCCGCCTGTGGGTCGGAGATCTGCACAGGCGTTCCATTGTGAAGAATCCGGCCGCTGTCGGGCTGTTGCACGCCCGAAAGCGTCTTGATCATCGTCGATTTGCCGCATCCGTTTTCGCCGAGGAGACCGTGGATGGAACCGGCCATCAGCCGGATACAGACCTTGTCGTTGGCCAGAACGCCCGGATAGGCCTTGCTGACATCGACGAATTCCCAGAGCGGTGTCGCGCTCGTCATCGCTTCGGCCTCACATTTGCTTGGCAGGATGGGAGTTGGGCCCCGGCGGCGCATATAGAGCCGCCACCGGGGGTCGGGTGGACCTCAGTAGTCGCGCGAGGGCTGGGGGTAGAGCTTCTCGGGCTCCTGAAGCACCGCAATCGCGCCGTCCTTGTCCACGATGGATGTCGACGTTTCGATCCAGCCGCCGGGATACGTGCCTTCGAGGGCGTCGATAGTCGCGTGCATCGCCGCCCTGCCCATCAGGAACGGTGCGGTGTTCACCGTGGCCGTGACGTTGCCGCCTGCGATTTCCTCGAGACCGGAGGTATCCCCGTCGTTGCCGAGAAGCACGATGTCGTCACGTCCGAGCGCCTTGGCGGCAAACGACGAGCCGATGATCATGTAGTCGTTGGCGGCGAAGATCATGTCGAGGTCAGGGTGCGATTGCAGAATGTCCATGCCGGCCGTGTTGCCGCCCTCCACATTCCATTTTCCGTCGATGGAAACGACCACCTCGAAGTTCTCGTTGCCCTCGATGCCGTCGAGAAACCCGCCGACCCGCTCGGTGGAGTGATAGCCGGGCTGCCCTTCGATGATGCCGACCTTGAGCGGCTCATCGCCGTAGGTCTCGATCGCCCATTCGGCCAGAGCATGGGTGCCGTTGCGCTGCGAGTAACCGACGACGCCGTGGATCGGCGTGGGGAAGTTCGGGATGTCCGAGTTGATCATCACCACCGCAAGGCCCTTGTCGACCGCCTGCTTGAGAAGCGGCGCCGCGGCGAACTCGTCATGGGTTCCGAAGATGATTGCGTCGACGTCCTGGGTGAGCACGTCCTGGATCATGCCCATCTGGCCGTTGATGTCGGCACCGCTTTGCGGGGCGAGCATGAAGACCTCGACACCCTGCTCCTCGGCGACCGCCTTGATGCCTTCGCCGATGGCGATGTAGTAGTTGAATTCCGTCGCCGGCGGCATGTAGGCGATGCGGTATGTCTCGTTCACCGGCGTTATCGCGTCGATCGGCGCCTGGGCACCTTCCGCCAGCGGCACCGGTGCCGGGTAGTCCTGGGCCATCGCCACGGATGCGAGTGCAGCAAGACTCGCCGACAGCGTTGTTCTCGAAATGGATCTCAGCATTTTTTTTCTCCTCCTGATTTGTTCAGTCATCCGTTGAACGGAGTGTCGGGCACTCCGCGAATGCCGGGTTTGACGGCGAATAGTCCGCCGGATTCCGGTTCTTGTTCGAGCACGTCGTCGCCGCTCATAAGCCGCGACGTCGTGATGAAGAGCGTGTCGAGGTCAGGGCCGCCGAAGGCGCAGCAGGTCGGCTTCCAGACCGGCACGTCGACGATGCGGTCGATCTCACCGTTCGGTGCGATGCGCACCACGCGGCGGCCCTGCCATTCGGCATTCCAGACCCCGCCCTCTGCATCCACGCAGGAGCCATCGGGCAAGCCGGGCTCGCCAGCGAAGGACGCGTAGGGGCGCCGGTTCGACACCGCACCTGTTGCGGTGTCGTAGTCGTAGGCGACGATTTCGCGGTCGGGTGTGTCGGCGAAGTACATCGTCGCCCCGTCCGGAGAAAAACAGGTCGAATTCGCGCACGAGACCCCACCGAACAGTTCGCGCACCGAAAGGTCGGTATCGACGACAACGACCGAAGAATCGGCGCGGCCCGACACCTCGTTCATACCGCCTACGACAAACCGTCCGGACCGGTCGGTGCGCCCGTCGTTGAGGCGTGTTTCCGCGTTTTCCGACTCGAAGGTGGCGACAAGTGTTTCGCTCTTCGTCGTCGGGTCGTAGAGTGCGATGCGGTCGGCGAAGGCGACGATCAGACCGCCGTTGGCACGCGGGGCGAAGCAGCAGACCCGCTCGCTCAATTCAATGCTGGTGCTTTTGCCGGAGGCAGGCTCATGGGACCACAGTGCGCGCCCCTCGATATCGGTCCACCATACACGTTCGTCGACAGGGTTCCAGAAAACCCCCTCTCCGTGGTGATTGCGGCAATTGACGACAAGTTCCGCCTGCATCTGCGCCTCCCCACGCATTTATCCTGATATCTGATATACCAGCTTGCCGAATCTGGTGTATCAGATATTGTGTCCCTCGCAATACATTTTTTCGAAAAGGCGTTCTCAGATGACTCTTGAACGACCGAAGTCACTTCGCGAACTGGCACTCGAGACTCTACGCGAAAGCATCATCGACGGAACGCTCAAGATGGGCCAGACCCTTTCCGAGCGTCGGATCTCGGAGGAACTCGGGGTATCGAAGTCTCCGGTCCGCGAGGCCTTGGCGCAGCTTCGCGATGAGGGGCTTGTCAGTATAGAGCCGCAGAAAGGCGCTCGGGTCTTCCAACTTTCGGACGCCGAGGTGACGCAGATTTGTGATTTCCGCCAGGCGATCGAAACCGCCGCTTTCGAACTCGCGCTGGCGCGCGATCCCGCTGGCCTGGCCGACGACATGACCCGCATCGTGAAGACAATGGGACAGGAACGGGACAGGGAAAATGAGAAGGCCTATCTGAAACTCGACACTGCCTTTCATCATGCCATCTTCGAACATGCCGGTAACGATTATCTCACCGCGAGCTACACCCGCTACGTCGGCAAGATCGCCGCGCTGCGGACACATCTGGCCAAGCTGCCCCGGCACACCGACCTTTCCTTCGAGGAACACAAGAAGCTTGCCGCCTCCGTCCGCGAGGCCGACATGACCGTGATCCGCGCGCTTTTGGCGGAGCACATCGACAGGACGCGGCAAGCCTACAAGAGCGCCGCGATTCTTCTCGAGGGCGCGGAAACCTGAAGCCACCCGCTTTGCCCTGCCCCCACTCACTCTCGCTGTACATTTTGTAAATTGACATCTGATATCTCAGATGTAATACGTCAGCTTGGGAGGGTGGTCATGAAGATTGTGCCTGGAGGCACCAAGCCACTTATCGAGCTTGTCTCGGTTGAAAAGAGCTTCGGTGCCAACCGCGTCCTTCATTCCGTCGATTTCGAACTCCACCCGGGGGAAATTCATGCGCTGTGCGGCGAGAACGGGGCCGGAAAATCCACCTGTCTCGGGCTGCTCTACGGGTTGCATCAACCTTCCGCCGGCACTGTGCGGCGCGACGGGAATAGCGTGCAGATCGGCAGCCCCTCGCATGCACAAGCCCTCGGCATCAGCTGCGTATTCCAGGAGCTGAGCCTCGCAGGTGCGCTTTCGGTTGCCGAAAACATCTATGCCGGCCGTGCGCCCTCGAGGTTCGGCCTGGTCGACTGGCCGGAGCTCAATCGTCGCGCAAAGGCGCTTCTGGCCGACTTCGGGCTCGACATCGACGTCTCCCGACCCGTCGAAAGCCTGCCGATCAGTTCACGGCAGATCGTCGAGATCGCCAAGGCGCTGTCTCTCGACTCGCGCATTCTGCTGCTTGACGAACCCACCTCCGCCCTTGCCCCGGATGAGGTCGATGCACTCTTCGACGTTCTGCGCGGCCTGACGAGGAGAGGCATCGGGATCATCTACGTGAGCCACCGCATGTCGGAGATCTTCCGGATCTCGGACCGCGTGACCGTCCTTCGCGATGGACGGCGGATCAGCACGAGACCCGTCTCGCAGACCTCGCAGGAGCAGGTCGTGGCCGAAATGATCGGCGACGCGCATCCCGGCGACGTCCGCCGCGCTGATGAAGGCGAAGGAGCAGATGTGCTACGTGTCGAGGGGCTGACCCATCCGGGACTGTTCGAGAATGTCTCGTTCTCGGTTCGCTCGGGCGAAATTCTCGGCCTCGCCGGCCTCATGGGGTCACGACGAAGCGAAATCGTGCGCTCCATCGCCGGCCTGATGCAGGGAGCGAGCGGAACCGTCTACCTGCACGGCAAAAGGGTGCGGTTCGCGTCGCTGCGCGGCGCCATGCAGGCCGGCATCGGCTTCGTGCCCGAAGAGCGCAAGACCGAAGGGCTCTTTCTGGAGCGGGCGCTGAGCGACAATATCGTCGCCGCGAGCCTGTCGGACCATGCCGCCTTCGGCGTGATGCGGGCCGGTTCCGTCGCTCGCGCGAGCGCAAGCGCGGCACGCGCCTTTAGGATCAAGGCCGGCGGCATCGGCGAGCGCGTCGGCGCGCTGTCGGGGGGAAACCAGCAGAAGGTCATGCTCGCCAAATGGCTGAAGCGCCGGCCGGATCTCCTGATTGTCGAGGAACCAACAAAGGGCGTCGACGTCGGCGCAAAGTTCCAGATCCACACCGAACTCATGCGCTGCGCCGCCGAAGGAATGGCCATCATCGTCGTCTCGTCCGACTTTCCCGAACTCGTCTCGCTCGGCACGCGCATCCTCGTCATCAACGAGGGCCGCGTCATGGGCGAGCTCGCCGCCGGTGAAGTGACCGAAACAGCCCTTCTTCAGATGGCCGCCGGCCAGCCCGCCGACTTAGCGCGTCCCCTTTCCAGTGAGACAGGAGCCATACTGTGACCGCAACCGCCGATGGTTCCAGCCCAAAAGGGAAGCCCCTGCTGCGCCGGATTTTGCAGCCCTTCATAGACGTGCGCGAGCTGACGCTCATCGCTCTCATCGCGCTAATCATCATCGTTATGGCGAATGCGAACCCCTACTTCCTGACATTCTCGAACTTCCGCGCGGTTGCAGTGGGCATGGCGCCGACGGCGGTCATCGTGATCGGCATGGCGATCCTTCTGGCGTCGGGGGGGTTCGACTTGTCTGTGGGCTCGGTGATGGCGCTGTCCTCGACCGTGGTGGCGATGCTTCTTCTTGCAGGCCTGCCCATTCCTCTCGCTATCGCCTGCGGACTGCTGCTCGGAACCGTCATCGGCGTCGTAAACGGCGCTCTTGTCACAGGCCTCGGGATCAACCCGTTGATCGCCACACTTGGCACCATGTCGATCGCAAGGGGTATCGCGCTTGTCCTGACCGAGGGCTTTTCGGTCTCGAACCTTCCCCTCGGATTTGCCTGGATCGGCAAGGCCGAGCTCGGTGGCTTCCCGGTAATCGTGCTGATCGCGCTCGCGCTCGTTCTCTGCTTCGACCTCGCGGTGCGCCATTCCCGGTTCTTCCGCCAGGTCTATTTCATCGGAGCCAACGAAAAGGCGGCGATGCTGTCGGGCATCCACGTCAACCGCGTGAAGATCATCGCCTATGGCCTGACAGGCATGCTCGCCGCCCTGGCCGGGGTTCTACTGGCGTCGCGGCTGATGAGCGGCACCCCCACCGCCGGCAACGCACTCGAACTACAGGTTCTGGCCGCGGCGGTGATTGGCGGGGCATCGCTTCGAGGCGGAGAAGGCATCATCCTCGGCGCGTTCCTCGGCGTGGTGTTCGTCGCCCTGATCAACAACACGATGACCATGCTCGCGGTCTCGGTCTACTGGCAGATGATCGTGATCGGCGTCGTCCTGATCACCGCCGTAGCGCTCGACATGCTCATTCGAAGCAAGCGGGTCTGACCCGGCCAACGCGGCATTTCCAGAAGCAACCGACCGAAAGACTCAACAGGGAGACAACCATGACCGACTTCAACGTGAACCGCCGGAGACTACTGACCGCCGGCACCGCAGCCGGGCTCGCCGGCGCCTTCGGCCTGCCGATGCTGTCGAAAAGCGCACTCGCGCAAGCGGCCGGACAGGAATACGTCTTTCTATCGATCGTCACTCAGGTGCCGTTCTGGGTCGACTACCGCAACGCGATGAAGGACCTCGAAGAACTCCTGGGGATCAGGGCCACGTTTACCGGACCGCTAGATTTCGATACCGCGGGTCAGGCCCGCCAGCTCGACGAACTGATCGCGCGACGACCCGCGGGTATCCTGATCTTCCCCGGCGACCCGGCTACGCTCGCTCCGGGCGTGGAACGTGCCGTGGCGGCAGGTATTCCGGTGACAACCTGCATCGGCGACATCCCGAACAGCCCGCGCTCATCCTTCCTCGGCATAAACGGCGTGCAGGCTGGCCGGGTTGGTGGCGAAATGCTGGCTCAAGCCATAGGCGGCAAGGGCAAGGTCCTCCTCGGAACCTTCCCCGCACCGTCGACGCTCGACCGGGTCGAAGGCTACAAGCAGATCTTCGCGGAGAAGTACCCCGAGATCGAGGTTGTCGACACGATCAACGATCGCGCCGATCCCTCCTATGCCCCGACCGCCTATCTGCAGGCGATCCAGGCCAACCCCGACATCGTGGGCATCGGCGGCACCAATGGCGACAGCGGCCGCGGCGCGGCTATCGCCGTAAACGAGGCAGGCCGTGTGGGCGACATCAAGATCGTTGCGATGGACCGCAACGATGACATGCTGCCCTTCATCGAGGATGGCACGATCCATGGTTCGGTCGCCCAGAAGTCCTATCTCGAGATCTTCCTCGCCTTCCACATGATGCTCTGGCAGAACACCGATGCCCTCAAGGTGCTGCCGGACTGGCGGGCCGCCGGCATCAACCCGCTCCCCGAACGGGTGGAGACCGGTGTGATGCCGATCACCGCCGACAATGTGGAACAGTTCAAGCGCGCGTAAGTCCCACGCCGCCGCGGCCTGCGCTGCGGCGGCACCCCGGAGTCTGGAGATGGCGGACACCTGGACCGAATACTCGCTGGAATGCGGCGACCTTAGACTGACCGTCCTGCCCGGTCTCGGCGGACGGCTCTGGCAAGTGACCTTCGCTAAGCGACCGCTTCTCTTTCAGAACTCCGATCTTGCGGGCCGCCCGGTGGACCTGTCCAGACTGGAGGATCTGCCGACACGCTCGCCGCAATTTGGCTTTCCGCTTTGGGGCGGCGAAAAGACCTGGATCGCTCCTGACACAGAATGGGGCGCCGGCGCTCCTTCACCCGTGCTGGATTCAGGCGCATATGCAGTGGTGTGCCAATCGTCGGAAATGATCGCGATGGAAAGCGAAGTGTGTCCCGATACGCACCTGTCGGTCAAGCGCACCATCGAAATGACGTCACCGAGGGAGTGGACGCTTCACCACAGAATCGTGAACCGCGGACAACAGCGGCGGATGACTGGCATATGGTCGGTGATGATGCTGAACCGTCCTGCCCAGTTGGGGACAGCGGCACCGCACCCGATGGCCCGCCCAGTGTTCGGCGATGTCGGCGCCTGCGTCGACGCCCGGGCCGGCACAATCGTCTGCCGGTGCGCCGGCCTCCGGGAATTCAAGATCGGCCTGCCAAACCCCACCGGCCGAACGTTGATCCGGTGCGATGACGCGGATCTTTGGTTGCTTTGCGAAAACGACCCTCCCGCACCGGAAGACCGTTTCGCTCATGGCCTGCCGTTCGAGGTCTTCAACTCGGGAGACTACGACTATTGCGAGGCCGAATGGCATTCGCCGGCCCGCGACCTTGGGGCCGGTGAATGTCTCGCCTTCACGCAACGGTTTTCCATCCTGTCAGGCGATCTTCTGCAACGACCGAAAAAGAGCTTGTCGCATGCATGTCCTGATTACCGGAGCGGCCGGCCATCTGGGCCGCAAACTCTTCGACGCACTAGCTGTGAGGCCGGACTGTTCGGTCACCGGCCTCGACATTCGCCCCGACGATCACCCCGATATCCATCTGGCCGACCTCAGTGCCGGATCTGATTGGGCGCAATTCCTCAAAGGGGTCGATGTGGTGGTCCATCTCGCCGGCGACCGCGAACCCAACGCGAACTGGTCCTCGGCGGTCAAGCACAACATGGACGCCACGATCGACCTCTATCACCATGCCGCGGAAAACGGCGTCAGGCGCGTCGTACTCGCGAGTTCGAACTGGGTGCAGGGTGACAAGCGCTTTACCGCCGGACCGCTCCATGCGAACGCACCGCCGGGGCCCGTGAACGCCTATGGAATGTCGAAGCTCTTCTGCGAGCGCACCGGTGCCTATTTTGCACGCCACCACGGGCTTTCGGTCATCTGCCTGCGCATCGGGTGGACTCAGTGGACCCACGGCAATCGCCCGGGCGCACATATGGCCATGGGCCGTTGGGGCCAGGAAATGTGGCTGAGCGACCGTGACTTCGTGGGCGGGATGATCGCGGCAATAGAGGCCGAAGACGTCCCCTTCGCCGTCCTCAACCTGATGTCCGACAACCCCGGAATGCGCTGGGACCTTTCGGAGACGAGTCGGACGATAGGCTATACGCCGAAAGACGGCAGCCCCGCGCAGGTCACGGCGAGGATCCGCATCACATCAGCGCTGAAGCGTCTCTTGACCTCATCGCTGCCCCGCTTCGTCAACCGCACGTTCCCTTCGTGGTGACATGACGACAGCTAGCCCTGAGACACCGAGAATGAAGATTTGGGGCGCCAGGCCGGGTGTCCCACAGGGCAGACGACACCGCGTCGATCAAGCCCGACAACAGGAAAGGCGCAGCGGCGACTCATTGGGGGCCATCAAGCTAATCGCCGATCTGCCCTCCTACGACTTCTCTACCGCCGAGGGACGTGCCGATTTCGATGATTGGCTACGCGAGCAGATCCAGTTCTTCGGCGGCGACGATGAAATCCTCAAGCGTCATCTCGGGATGATGGCGCAGGAGTGGCGCCGGGAACTCTTTTCATGACAGAGAACTACAAGAAGGAGAATTGATCTTGGACTATCTCGGAGTTGTGCTTGGTTTAATTATCTTCCTCGCGTTTCTTTTTCCTGAGACCGCTGGTTCCTACTTCGCCAAGGCCCACAAAGGCTTCATGGCAGAGAAATACAAAAAGGAGAACTGACACATCTGATCCAGACTACAGGCCGCTCATCCGGGGATGGATTGTATGAGCCAGAACACACATGAAAGGGATCACTACCGAATGGAAGCTGTACAAGAACAAGAACAAGAACAAGACCGAGCAGTCAGCGGCCTGGAAAAGGCTGCGGTGGCTAATAGCTAGAACCCAACGACCGCATATTCAACCCACCCTAAAGATCAGGATCAACTGATCTTGAACCCGCGGCAACTTGACCTGAACTTGACCTGAACTTGACCATCCAACCCACCAACCGGTTGGGAGCATTTCAAGCATCTGATCCTGTTGGTGTATTTCTTGCGTTGCGACCCCAGCCTTGACAACCGCACGGATTCTGCCGAGAAATTCACCGAATCCGGATGAACCTCTATTCAACTTGCGGAAACATTCAGACTAAAACCAGAAAGCCCATTTAGATCCCTGTCTTGACTAAAGAGACTAAAGAGACTCGCCACTACATTTCAGCATTGTAGTGGCTTGCCCGAGGGTCAGAATCCACCCCTACTGCGACCTCGGATTATGTTGTGTGCGGGTCACTTTAGACTTTCCAAAGTGTGCTCATCAGGGTATTCAATTTTCAGGTCCTGCATTCAGGCAGCGCAGCTTTCGACGGTCGGGCTCACCAGCCCGACCATCCAGAGCAGGCGCACCGACATCTCCAAGCCGAGAGACTCCGGGGCGCGCCGCCATTTGGTGCGACAGGCATCTGACCTGACTTCCCTGGTTCCTTCTCCGGTTGCCTGGGCAGGGAAGTTCGTATGACGCACCTTCAACTCCCGAGGCGGCAGCGGATTTCGCGCTCCATTCCGATCAGATGTTACGGCACGCCTACCGACGGGCTTGACGAGCCGGGCTTGCGGTTGCAACCGCCACTTACTTCTTTACTCTCCAAGAAATCTGCGTCGGACGCACTGCACCGTTGGGCGGCAAGTGTATGACCACCACGGCCCGCGCACTTGCTGCTGCCAAGGAGGCGGAGAGAGCCGGCTTTGTCGTCCGCGAAATTGTGGTTGAAGGCAAACGCTTTCAACTAGTCCTCGGCGACAAACAGCAAACAAAAGACGAATATGTCATGAGGCCCATCCGTGCGTCGTGATCTGCCACCCTACATCCGCGTCAAGCGCGGCGGCTCCGGCAAGGAATACCTCTACTACGAGAGGCACGGCCGCCGGGAACGGATGCCCGACTTCCCTTCCCCAGTGTTCTACGAGCGTTACGCGGCTCTCGAGCACCACATGCCCGTGGTCCCGAGCCAGCATACTTGGAAGACGCTGATCGCTCTCTACCGAGCTGACAAGCGCTGGACGGATCTCTCGTCTCGCACCATGCAGGACTATGAAAAGCCGATGACGATCCTCGAAGAGGTCTGGGGGGACCTCGATCCTCGCCGGATCAAACGGTCACATGTCCTAGCCGTAATGCGTGAGAATGCCCATCGCTACCGTTGGGCGAACGACTTCAAGACCGTGGTCTCTCGTGCCCTTGACGTGGCGATGGACAACGACTGGCTGGCTCAGAATGTCGCAAAGACCATTCCCCCCCTGAAACCCGAGAAGACGCTTGGCCGGCAGCCCTGGCCTCGAGACCTGATCGAGGCCTTCCGAAAAGAAGCTCCCATCGACACTTCTGCGAGGCTTCTCTTCGAGCTGTGTCTTGGCACCGGCCAGCGTATCAGCGATGTACTAGTTCTCAAATGGAATGCCTGTCGCGCCGATACGATCTACTTCACTCAATCGAAGACCGGACGCAACCTTGACGTGCCGTACACCGCAACGTTGCGCATCGTGCTCGATCGCGCTCCCCGGACCGGACTCTATGTCGTGTGCGGACCGCAGGGACAGCGCTTCACCTACCGCCAAGCGCAGCACGCCATCATGACCGTGCGCAAGGTCATCGGAGCCGAGGCATTCGACATCCACGCACTGCGCCACACCGCAGCCTGGGAGCTCTATGAAGCAGGTTGCACCGACGAGGAAGTGCAGTCCATCACCGGACATTCCGCAACGCAGATGCTCAGGCTCTATGGTGGAGCGGCACGTCAGCGGGAGCAGGCGAGGCGAGCCCAAACCGCTAGAGAACAGAACGAAACCAAAACATGAATTGTGAAACTCGCCTTGCAAAGTGAAACTTCTGACCGCATAAGCCTCTGAAAAGGCGAGTTGGCGGAGTGGTTACGCAGCGGATTGCAAATCCGTGTACACCGGTTCGATTCCGGTACTCGCCTCCATTTAATTTCAATGGGTTAGACGATTTGGGCGGCGCGCGGGCAGCGCGGTTTACAGGTGCGTTTACAGTTCTGTTCACACTCCGTCTCCTCGAGCCCGCGCAAGCTTCAACAAGACAGCGTCGGTTTCGCTCGGCGAAACGAGGGCGTAATGCTCGATGACGTTGGAGGCGTGGCGCATCGACCATCCATGTGACTGGCAATCTCGGACAGGCTCAGGCCGGCGTTGAGCAACCGCGTGGCGGCGGTTCCCCTGCAGTCCTGCAAACGGAGATCCTTGTTCAGCCCCGTCTTGTCTCGCCATTGCCTCAGACCTTCAGAGGCGCGGTGTTCCGTCAACTGCCCGCGGTAGTGTCCGCGAGCGTGGTGGAATTTCGGCGCCGTCGACGGTGTGATCCTGGGTGGTCACCGAGGTGTATGGTCGAGGTGGAGTTTGGCGACTTCAACCACGGACCACACGGAGACCCCGATGACCAAGACCAACATGGACCTGTCCGAGATCTTGGCCAAGCATGACCAGGGCGACTTGCTGCGCAGTATCGCCGAGGCAGTGCTGCAACTGATCATGGAATCCGATGTCGACGGCCTGATCGGGGCTGGCCGGCACGAGCGCAGCGGCGAGCGCACGACCTGGCGCAACGGGTATCGTGATCGCTCGCTCGACACCCGCCTTGGCACGCTGAACCTGCGGGTGCCGAAGCTGCGCCAGGGCAGCTACTTCCCGAGCTTACTCGAGGCCCGCAAGACGTCGGAGCAGGCGCTGGTCGCTGTGATCCAGGAGGCGTGGATCGGCGGCGTCTCGACCCGCCGTGTCGATGAACTGGTGCAAGCGATGGGGCTGAACGGCATCTCGAAGAGCACGGTGTCCAAGCTGTGCAAGGACATCGACGAGAGGGTCGGCGAGTTCCTGAACCGGCCGCTAACTGGCGAGTGGCCCTATGTCTGGCTGGATGCCACCTATCTGAAGGTGCGCCAGGGCGGGCGGATCGTGCCGGTCGCGGCCATAATCGCCGTCGCCGCAAATACGGAGGGCCGGAGGGAAATCATCGGCCTGGGCATCGGCCCCTCGGAAGCCGAGACCTTCTGGACCGGGTTCCTGCGATCCCTGCGCGCCCGGGGCCTCGGCGGGGTCAGGCTGGTGATCAGCGACGCCCACACCGGCCTCAAGGCCGCCATCGCCCGGGTGTTCGAGGCGACCTGGCAGAGGTGTCGCGTTCACTGGATGCGCAACGCGCTGGCCCATGTCTCCCGCGGCCAGCACACCGTCGTCGCCGCCGCGATCCGTCAGGCCTTCGACCAGCCCGACCGCGCCCATGCAGGAGAAACGTGGCGCAAGATGGCCGAGCAGCTGCGGCCGCGCTGGCCCAAGCTGGCCGATCTGATGGACGCCAGTGAGCACGACGTGCTGGCCTGCATGGGGCTCCGCCCGTTCTTGCCTCAGACTGTCCACCGGACAGTCTGCCGCCTCCGGCGGACCGGCGCGAACTCCCGCGCCAGCACCGGACCAAGCTGCATTCCACGAACCCGATCGAACGCCTGAACAAGGAGGTGAAGCGGCGCGCCGCCGTCGTTGGGGTTCGTCGGGAAAACAGCGCCCCACGCTGTTTTCTGATCCGCCTCACTCCCCAACGAAGCCTCCATCATGCGCCTGATCGGTGCCGTGCTGTTCGAGCAGAACGACGAATGGCAGACCTCAAGCCGCTACATGATGGTCGAGGCCTTCGCGCGGATCGACACCGAGGAGATCGACCCCATTCTCAGCATCACAACGAAAGCCGCCTGAACATGCCCTCAGGCCATCCGGAAAATTAAACCAGCTTGACGGACGCTACCCCGGAAGGTCCGCCGGTTGCGTTGGTGAGGATGAGCATCTGATCGGCGGGTGTCGCGTCGATGACATCGGCCAGAGCCTGTGTGATCGGAATGTGGGCTACACGGCCCCGCTTGCTCGTGCGCATCCTCAACCTGCGCCCCTGAGGGGTCTGCTCAACGGATGATCGGGTGTCCTGACAGCCATTGGATCAAGCTGAGTGCAAACAACCCCCTGGAGCGGACCATGCGAGAGATCCGGCGCCGCACACACGTCGTCGGCGCGTTTCCAGACGGGAAGTCCTGCCTCAACCTCGAAGCGGCCCGCCTGCGCCATAACGCCGAGACGCAGTGCTCAACCCGGAAGTACATCAACATGACCCCGCTGTTCGCGGATCAAACCCAAGCAGCCGTCGTCGCGTGACCGAATGTGCGAAAGCTCTTTGACACTCCCCTTTGACCCATCGAGCCTCGGGAGAGCTTCGGAAAGGCCCTAACAGCAATGGCTGAAGTTCCCCTCGATCCGGCGCTTGCGCATCTCGGCCGCAAACATCGGGCCAAAGCAGCGCCACCAGAACCGGAATGTCCTCAGGCTGACCTCGACTCCTTGCTCGTGCGGCAAGTATTCTTCCTCGACTGGAGTGCTGGAAGCGCGCGTACTGTTCTACCATCAAATGAAAATCTTGGCGCTTGTCTTGTAATTATCGACAAATGCGTTGAGCAATAATTGCACGCCACCCAACCCTTGTCCAACCAAATGCGCGGAAGTCAACTCTTTTCACATCGCAAGGCACATTTATAAGCCTATACCATCCCAAACATCATCCCTTCACTTCCCAAACCAATTAAATGGTCTCCTCTGCCACTACAAGTCGATTTACCTCAATGATAGCCTCAGCGGTTATCTCAATCTTGGCTTCAGGCGAACCAAGCGCTGAAACTTGAACAAGCGTACTCGCTGGTCTGGTGTGTTTGAAGAATTTGAAGCGTTCGTCAGATGCAGCATAGTACTCCTTCAAATCCAGAACGTGTGTAACTGTCGAAACAACATCGTCGAAATTCGCCCCCAAATATTCAAGGCACTTTCCAATGTTGGCACAGACGGTAGAAATCTGGTCCCTCATGTCTGAACTTGCAATCAAGCCACGTTCATCCCTTGCCATTTGTCCAGACAAATAGATATGGGCGTGCGTCTCGTCCGCCACAACTATTACAGGAGCATACAGTAACTCCCCGTTTTCGACACGAGCCCAAACTCCCGAAGGATGGATTGCATAACGTTTCAAGCGCGACTTCCTCTCCATGCCCTATATTGCAAAACGTTTCTCATGCGGGCGTCCTCACCCAAGGCTCCACCTGGTTCACAGTTCAGGTTCCGCCTGATACGGCCGGGCGCCGTGCAAACTTCCGCAGCTCTACATACGAAATTGAAACCACGACAATTGCTGTAAGGATCAGGAAGACTGCTGCAATCGGCCTCTCGAAGAACGCCAGCAAATTGCCGTCGGACTGCACCAGAGCTCTGCGAAGTGAAGGCTCCATGATATTTGTAAGTACAAAGGCCAGAAGGAGCGGCGGAATTGCAACGTCGACCTTCCTCATCACGTAACCGAGAAGTCCGAAACCGAACATGAGGAGCAAGTCAAACGAACTCGAATGGATCGAATAGGTTCCGACTGTGCAGAAGGCAACTACAATCGTGTAGAGTAATGGCCTCGGGATCTGAAGCACTCTGATCCAGGATCCCATTGTAAGACGGCCAAAGACGTAAAGCGCAACAGTAGACATCAAAACAGAGATGAAGAGCCCATAAATTATTTCCCGATGCTCGATGATCAGAAACGGTCCCGGCTGAAGCCCCTGCGCAATAAGGGCACTCATCAGGATGGCTGTAACGATATCTCCGGGGATTCCGAATACCATCATCGGAATCATCGCCGCACCGACAACTGCATTGTTGGCGGCTTCAGGTGCAAGAACGCCATCCAATTCTCCCTTACCGAAATTTTCCGGACGCTTCGATGCGCGCTTTGCCATTCCATACGCGACCCAACTCGACGTTTCGCCGCCAATTCCGGGCAAAACTCCAATAACCACTCCAATAAGAGAGCTTCTGATGATCGTGCGGAGGTAGGAGATTTTCTCGAAAAGCACCATCTTGGTTCGAGTCATTACGATACCGGCAAAGTCGGCTGTCCTCTGTGCCTTTCGCCCAAAGGTTTCCATCTGGATGAGAACTTCCGTAATTCCAAAGAGGCCCGTGACGATTGCGATGACGCTTATCCCGCCCGCCAGCTCGTTTATTCCAAATGTGAACCGCGGCGTTCCACCCATCGGATCTGAACCAATCAGCGCAAGGAACATCCCCAAAGACGCTGCAAGTACACCTTTAAGAATGGAGTTTCCGGACACATAGCAAACCATCGTCAGAGAAAAGAGGATCAATGCGAAGAACTCATGCGGACCAAATTGAAGCGCTATCAGAGCAAGCAGGGGTGCAAGAAAGATCAGAGCGATGGTTCCGAACATGTCACCAACAAGGGAAGCATTAAGAGCCCCACGCAATGCGTCTCCGGCCCGCCCGTTCTTGCGCATGGGATAGCCATCGAGGAGTGTTGCAGCATTAACAGCGGTTCCTGGCGTCCCGATCAGGATCGCTGTCACTGAACCACCAAATGTTCCACCCTTGAACACACCAATCAGGAAAGGAATGCCCAGAAGCGGGTCGACGAAGAACGTGAATGGCGAGAGAAGCGCCATGCCCATCGTAGAGGAGAGTCCGGGAATCGCACCTATCAGCAGTCCAGCAATGACACCGAACGATACGGCAACGGCGGTCTCCCACCCTATTACCGTCACTGCCGCCAGGTATAGATCCGCAAACACGTCGCCTCTCCTTTAAATCAAAAAGCCTGTTGGCAGGTTTACATTCAGTCCGAAGCGAAACACAACTCGTATCGCCAAAGCGGTTATGACTGCTGTGACGATGAGCGGAATGGGTCGGCGATACCCCCCCAACCAGCTCCCAAAAATTATAAAAAGCACGGAGGAGGTAACAAAGCCGACAAGCGTCACACCTATGAGGTAAACGCTGATCCCTGTCAGCCCAAGCACAACTCGCGCAAGCTCCGCTCGACTGGTTTGCTCAATCGGCAGAGGCTCACTCCGAAGTGGGATGGTCAGAAGAACAAGCAGGCTCGCAACAGCAACGACCGATGCGGCCAATCGTGGGAAGAAGGATGGCGTTAGAGCGACATCTGTCGTGCCAGGAATGTTGAACGCCCAATCGCTTACGTATTGAGGCGCGATTATGAACAAGACCACGCCCGCCAGCAAAGTTATGCCGGCGAACGCAGTCTCAGGGAGCCTTTTCATGTACATCCGTGCCAAAGCTGCGATATCTATTGCAAGATGGATCGCAGGATTTCTGGCGCCGTCTCCCAGTCTTTCTCCCATTGTTCAGCGAAGCCGTCAATCACGAGAGTTTCGGGATCTTGTAGTGCGGCCTCGTAGGCAGAGATCAGGGTTTCGTCAGTCTTCATCTCCGCCAAAGCCTCACGGATAATCGTGACGCGCTCTTCAGGCATATCAGGGGGTCCGAAGAGAGCAATCTGCTGACCAGCAATCACATCGTATCCAAGTTCGCGGAAAGTCGGAACATCCGGGAAGCTTGGGTGGCGTTCAACTCCAGCTACGGCGAGTGGCTTCAGCGTTCCAGCGCGGACATGCTGCTCAATCTCTCCTGCGTCATCGTTGATGATATTTCCCTCACCCGCCATTATTGCACGCATCTTCTCTCCGCCCCCGCCATGTGGGTTCCACTTGAAGGAAGAAAGCTCGATGTCTGCAGCATTTGCAAACAGAAGCACTCCGAAGTGGTCTGACGTGCCCATATCTGATATCTCGACGGCAACCGGCTCGTCTCCATCATTTGCAGCGTCAATGACATCTTGGATGCTTGTGTAAGCGGACCCCACGCGAGCGGTGAGGATCCATGGCTGGAAAACAATTTGTGCGATTGGGGTCACCGAGCCGGCATCAAAGTCCAATCCTTGAGCAATGGGAGCGATTATGGCACCTCCATTGTCGCACATCGTCAATGTGTATCCGTCCGGATCTGCATTCTGGACATGCTGCATGGCTACGCTTCCCGAGCCGCCTAGAACATATTCGACGAGCATGGGCTCTCCAAGATAAGGCCGAGCTACTCGTTCTATGATCCGCAGCGCACGATCAACGCCCCCACCTGCTCCATAGCAAGCAGCCACCGAAATGGGCTCCGAAGGATAATCCTCCTGGGCATCAACGGAACCGGAGGATATTGTCAATGCGCATCCCACTGCGACAACTCCCCAAACATTATATTTTCTCATGTTTCTACTCCTCATGATCAGACCCATCCGTTTGCTGTGATTTCTCTCGACGCCGAGTGCAATCCAACCGTCGCCGGAAGGCCCCTGGGAGCCGTCACCGCTTTCGCTTGCACGATGAAGGGCGACACCCCGCTACGAGAGACAAATCCAACCCCCAAGTCGAAGTGCTGCGGCCCCGAAACGCGTTTTGCGACCGAGATCGTTGCACGACCCCGTAATTGGTGAACCTATACCTGGAATAAGTCAACCAAAAATTGTCGTTTCCATCCGGGAAGCCGCTTTGGCTGATACTTTGGGCAACCAATTATCCGGCTTTCTGTCGATGTCTGTTTTATGGGCGATACGGGTTCGCTCCTGTCCTGGACCCGAACCACCGTGAGAGCATACGCCGCAAGGTTGCGTTGCGAAGCGCCAAGGCGCCAATTTTCATGACCAGACCGCCCTGCTTTATGAGGCAAGGGTACTCGTGTGGAACAGGGCCTCCGGTGCAAACGCCTCGGAAACGAGCCCATCGGCTTGGGCGAATCGGATCATTGTCTCGATTTCGGCCTTGTTGCTCTGAAAGCCGTACGGCCAGGGATCCGTCCCCATGAGAGAAGCCGTCTCTTCATAATGTGCTGCGATCCAGGGCAAGGAAACCCTCAGGAAGTTGTTTCGCTGGACCTCATCCAATGCTATAGCCTTTGCTTCGAAGAAAGCCCGAAAGACCTCCAGCGCCAGCCAGGGATGAGCCTCGGCAAGGTCACGCCGCAATGCGACGCAATGCATGATCGGAAAGAACCCTGTGGTGCGGTAGAAGTCAGCCTCTGCGATCTGGTAGTCGGGCCAGAGCCGCACGACGCCATCGCCGGAAAGGAAGCTCGACGGCGGCCGTGGTGTAATCAGCGCATCTATTTCGCCGGATGCCAGTAGGTTGTTCAGCGTGTCCGCCGGACCGATCCTTCGCATTTGAATGTGGTCGGGCAGTGTTACTGGGACCCTTTCCGTTCCACCCGCCATCTCTTGGCTGCCGACAACCCATTCCACATCCGTTGGAGCCACCCCGTGGTGTTCTGCAAGGATGCCGCGCATCCAGAGTGCCGCGGTCTGCTGGTACTCGGGTAGACCGATCCGCCGCCCCTTCAGGTCCTCGGGAACCGAGATGCCAGCCGCCGAATTCACAAAAACGCCGGAGTGTCGGAAGGCACGGGAGGGGAACACGGGAACGCCTATGTAGGCACTATCACCCCGTGCGGTCGTGGTAATGTGGCTAGACATCGATAGCTCGCTCAGATCGAAGGCCTGATCGCGAAGCGCGCGGCGAAAGATGTCTTCCGGCTCCCCCGGCAGGGCAATGATGTCAACGCCGGCGATCTCAACTCGTCCATCCAGGATTGGTCTGGTCCGGTCGGAAGCTGTGCAGGCAAGCGTCAGCGTCAGTTTTGCCATGGCAGTATCACCTCAAGCGCAGACGTTGGTCAGGGTTCCGATCCCCGAGATGGTTATCTCGACCGTATCTCCCGACTGCAGGAAGGTGGGCGGGCTGAGGCCTATGCCGACCCCGACCGGTGTTCCGGTGGCGATTATGTCGCCGGGTTCGAGAGTTATCGCCGCGGAAAGGGTCGAGATGAGGGTCGGGATGTCAAAAATCAGGTCTCTCGTGTTCGCCTGCTGACGCAACTCCCCGTTCACGAAACAGGTCACGTCGAGATCGGCTGCATCCACTTCATCGGATGTGACCACCCAGGGCCCCATCGGAGCGAACGTATCGAGCGATTTACCGAGAAACCACTGCTTGTGGTTTTTCTGCAGGTCGCGCGCGGTCACGTCGTTGATGATCGTATACCCCCAGATGTTGTCCCAGGCTTCATCCCGCGAAATTCCACGCCCGCCGCTGCCAATGATGACCGCCAGCTCTGCCTCATAGTCGACCTTCTGAGTGACGGTCGGGTGAAGCTGGATTTTTTCTCCAGGGCCAATGACGCTGCTGGGCAGTTTGGAGAACAAGGCGGGATACTCATCCAGGTCTTTGCCAGCCACTGCGCCGGCTTCATAGCCTGAGCGCGCGAATTCCTTCGCATGCTCGAGGTAGTTCTTTCCGACACACATGATGTTTCGACGAGGGCGTGGAATTGGAGCTAGAAGTCTGACACTCGAGAGCGGGAGCGACTGGCCAGACATTGTCGCCTCCGCCGTATTGATGCCCGCTGCGATGATGTCGACGAGGTCTGACCACTCTTCCGTTAGAAGCTCGATCCTGGTTTCGTCGCTAGAAATGCATCCCACCCGCTGGAGACCATCGAGAAGAACCGTAGCGAGCTTCATCTTGCGTCCTTCAGATGCTTTGATATTTTGTTGACATCGCTCACGAGATCGGAAATGTCAACCAATTACCGCCTCTTGGTCATGATTGATCGACCGAAGCTGGGGACTTTTGCGATAAGAGGTTGTTAGATGCAGCGAACTGACCATAATGTGCGGAAGCACCTCATCAGCGCGATTGAGCGTGGTACGTACACTTCTGGCTCGCGCTTGCCGACGGAGCGGGAGTTGTGCGAGCAGCTTTCAGTGAGCAGGAGCGCCGTACGAAACGCACTGGCCGTTCTCGAGGGCGAGGGGAGGATCGTCCGGATTGCTGGTAGCGGCACATACGTCGCAGAACTGGACATCGACGCCGCGGCCCGCGGGTCTTCTCTGGTTACAAGCCCTGCACAGGTTATGGAGGCCCGGATGACAATCGAGCCTCAGCTTTCGCATCTCGTGGCCGTCAACGCGACCTCAGAAGACTTCTCGAAAATGTCGCGCTCTCACGAGGCCGGCATAGCTGCAAGCTCACTCGAGGAATTCGAGAGATGGGATGCCGAATTGCACCAGGTTATCGCCGAAGCTTCCCGCAATCCCATAATGATCGCGGCGTATAATCTGGTTACACGGGCCCGCGATCATGGCGAATGGGGAGCTTTGAAAAAGCGTAGCCTCACGCCTGAAAGACGCCTTCTCTACCAATCCGATCACGAACAGATTGTCGATGCCCTCAGCCAAAGGGATGCTGCCGCAGGTGAACAGGCGTTGCGAACGCACTTACTTCGAGTGAGATCGAACCTTCTAGGCCATTGATTTCTTGGGAGAGTCGGGAAGGAAGGCGCCAAACCGGGTGGTTTTCCCGAACGGACAACAGCGAAGCGGTTCCTTATAAATCTTCTTCGACGATAGAGAGGTGATCGCACCCGAGATTACGTGAGGCCGAAAGCTCGCGCGTCCATCGGCGCAGAGCCCAAAGCAGCCCGGGCGCTTCGTTTCCAAGTGTGTATGCCCATGTAGCCTCCTGGCATCTACCAACCCGACACACGATTAATCAAACCTTCTCGGGGACAGCGATAAATCCGGATTTTGACCAAGGCTGCCGGCCGGACAGGGGGCGGATCTTTTCTTTGGGAAAGCGAAGTGAACAACACCCTTCACGATCTTTACATGGCTAGAGTGGGAGCGGGTATCATCGATGCCGATCCGGCTCAGTTGGCTCTAATCCCTCGTCTTGAACAGATCAGGAAAGCTGTCCTTTCACAAGCTTCGCCCCAAAATCTGTTGTCACTATTCTCCATGCGGAAACGGCCGGCCACCACGCTCGGCTTCTATCTGTGGGGCGAGGTCGGGCGCGGCAAGTCCATGCTCATGGACCTGCTTGTGGCTACGATCCCAAAGAAAGGGACGCGCCGCTTGCACTTTCACTCCTTCCTTCTTGAACTCCATGCGGCCGTGCATGCGGCTCAATTGCGCGGGTCATCCGCACCGATCGATGACGCTGTTCGCGAGACGGCCGCCGGGCTCGCAGTGCTTGCGCTTGATGAAATGGATGTCAGTGATATCGCCGATGCGATGATACTCGATAGAGTGTTCCGTCGGCTCTTCGAGCAGGGAACGTATGTTCTGACGGCCTCGAACCGTGCGCCGTCCGACCTCTATCGGAGCGGCTTGAAGAGGGAACTGTTCCTACCATTCATCACGCTCCTCGAGGATCATCTCGACGTCCTCAACCTGGACGCCTCACGCGACTGGCGAGGCGAAGGGCTCGAAGGAGAGCGCGTCTATTTTCAGCCGCTTAGCATTGAGACAAGCGCCGAATTTGATGGCTTTTGGCGGCGGCTGGTGGGGGATCGTGCAAAACCTCTGCGGATCAAGGTCCTCGGCCGCGAACTTGTACTGACGGCACACGAGAACGGGATCGCAAGAATACGGTTTGCCGATCTCTGTGAACAGCATCTGGGCCCCGCTGATTTTATGGCTTTGGCAAAGACCATTCGGTTTCTTTTCCTGGACGACGTCCCCGTGCTTGGCGAGTCTCGGCTCAATGAGGCGCGCCGGTTTGTTATGCTCGTCGATGCGATCTACGAAGCCAAGGGGGTGATAATAGTTCGAGCAGAGGCACCTGCCCAAGAACTTTTCCATCCCGTTCTTGCCTCCGAAGGAACATTGCGGCTCCAAAGTCGGCTTGCAGAGATGAGCCGGAGCCGATGGCTTGAAAACAATAATATGCGGGTCTGATTTGGAGAACCGCGTCCAATTGAGTCCGCGGTTTTGTCCGACCGATGCGAGCCAATCTGAATTTGTTCGAGGATCGAGGTGGGAGCTGTCAGACAGATTCGAACCGGTCTCGGCAAGGACAGTATGACTTCCCCTTATGCCGCGCAGAGGCCGCGCCACTCGGCAAGGGCAGCGGCGCGGTTCTGCTTGAAGAAGGGTCGGCTGGAGAGGCTGCGCTCAGTGTTGAAATGGTTGGAGACGGAGGCTTGGACGGAAGCGAACTTCTGAAGACTTCGCATCCGTCGGAAGCGGAGCATGGCTCGCTCTCGTCGTCGGAACGGCAGGTGCGAGTTCTCCGCGCGGTTGTTCAGCCAGCGACCTGTTTCCTGGCGGTCCGCCGCACCGAGGTCCTTCGGAGCCGCTCCGTAAGAGCGTAACTGGTCCGTCACAAGCACCCCTGCCCGGCCATGCTTCTTCATTGCTTTCTTCAAAGACTTCACCGCGGCTTTCTTGTCCCGCGTCTTCGTGACGAAGCTTTCCAGCACCTCTCCCTCATGATCCACGGCTCGCCACAGGTAGTGGCGCTTGCCGTTGATCTTCAAGAACATCTCGTCAGGGTGCCAGCGCCAGTGGCAGGACCGCATCCCCTCGATGCGGCGCTTGCGGATCTCGGCCGCGAAGATCGGGCCGAAACGGAGCCACCAGAACCGGACGGTCTCATGGCTGACGTCGATGCCGCGCTCATGCAGCAGGTCCTCAACGTTTCGCAAGGAAAGCGGGAAGCGGACGTAAAGCATCACCGCCAGGCGGATGATCTCCCGGCTGCTGTGGAAATACTTGAAGGGGTCTCTCTTGCTCGTCCCCGGAGGCAACGGAACCGCCCCGCCCGCCTCAACCAGATTCCTTCTGACAGGACCTTGTGGAGGCATCCGACTCCATTACCCGGGGATCGTTCTTGCGATACACCCGTCGCTCAGCCTCCCTCAGCAGCGCTATGGATGCTGGCACTACAAGCCTTTGACCCGTCTTTGGGTGCTGGAAAACGGATGGCACCATGACTGAGGCGCGGGCAGTCGCTATGCTGCGTCGCTTGTGCTGGAGAACGTGGCGGCGCCGGTGGCGCGGCGGTGACTCGCCCAACTATCTCCGGGCCAACGCGCTCGATTGCCGGGAATCATGCCGCAAGAGGGCCGCAAGGCACCGGCGGGCAGCGCGTCTGGCACGTCGCATCTACGGCTAAAAGACAGACAAGAATCCTGACGTAATCCGAAGCAGCCCCCGTCACACTGGGGGATGTCCTGGGGGACAAGCTAAAGCCTAAAATCATATTACGGATTTAAATCAATAATTCAGGCGTATTATATGGCGGAGGGAACGGGCCTCGATTCGAACCTTCTCTGACCCATAGAGCAATGGGTTTATTCAGTTTTTCCTGAGCATCCGCGCATCCGGGCCGCGCGGGACTGGAGCTGGAAGTGTCGGTCGACGTGCGTCTTCAGCAGGCTCTGGTTGTGGCTGATCAGGAGAATGCCGAAACCAAGTCCGGCGAGCCTCTTCAGCGCCGAGATCATGTCCTGAGCGGCAAGCGCGTCGAGGGGCGCGGTGATTTCGTCGCAGATCAGGTAGCGCGTGGACGGGAGCACCAGACGGGCGAGCGAGACCCTCGCAAGCTCCCCGCCCGAGAGTTCGGCGGGAAACCGGTCCTCCCAGTCGATCCTGATTCCGAGCGTGGGCAGGGCGCGCGGGTCGGGAGCGCCGCCGTTGCGCAGGATCCGGCCAACGCGCCAGCGCGGATCGAGGGACAATTCCGACACCTGGGGCGCGTACTGCACCGGGCAGGGCTCGCCGGATCGGAACCCCGGGGGCTTGCCGTCCACCTCGACCCGGCCGGCGGTCGGCACAAGATGCCCGGCCAGAATCCGTCCAAGGGTGGACTTTCCGACGCCCGAGGGTCCGGTGAGGCCGACGATCTCGCCCGGCGACAGGGCGAAGTCGACGCCCTCGAGCACCGGCTCCGACCCGAACCGATGGGTGATGGACGCCGCGTTCAGCACGTCGCGGGTGCGTCCTGCGCCTGCCACAATCTCCGCGCGAAGGGATGGACGAGGGTCTCGCCCTCGCCCCGGAAGGCGGACGCCCGAGCCCTCTCGACGGCCCGCCCTTCCTGCAGGACGGTGATGTCGGCTGCGACAGCCGCAAGACGCGGCAGGTCATGGCTGATGACGAGCACGCCGTAGTCATCTGCGGCAATGGAGCCAAGCAGGCCCATGATGCGGTCCGCCGCCTCGGCATCGAGGCCGGCGGTGGGTTCGTCGGCAATGAGCCAGCCGGCTCCGGTGGCAAGCGCGGTGGCAAGGCAGGCGCGCCGGGCCATTCCGCCAGACAATTCGTGCGGCCAGGCCTGCGCGACAGTCGCCGCGAGCCCGAGGCGGACCAGAAGCTCCGGTGCGTCCACGTCGCGGCCGGCGAGCCGCGCGAATCTTTCGATCTGCGCGCCGACGGGGGCCAGCGGATCGAGCGCGTCGAGCCCCTGCGGCGCCAGCGCGATCCGGCCGGGTGCGGGCGGGGCGCCGTCGACCGTCATGCGCCCCGTCACCTCGGCGTTCCGCGGCAGGGTTCCTGCGATGGCCGCCGCGATCAGGCTCTTGCCGGCGCCCGAGGCGCCGCAAAGGCCGGTCACGGCGCCGCGCGGCGCGACCAGGCTCAGGCCGTCGAGCACCGTCAGCGGGGGGGCTCCATGGCGGCGGAACCGCACCGTCAGGCCCTCGACCGCCAGCATCAGGCGACCCCTTCGCGCGGGTCGGCGGCGCGGCGCAGCGCCTCTCCGAAGGTCTCGAAGGCGAGCGCGAGCAGCACGAGGGCGAGGCCCGGGAACAGGGCCACCCACCAGTGGCCTGCCGTGAGCCCGCGCAAGGAATCCGCCAGCATGACGCCGATCGAGGGCAGGTGCGGCTCGATCCCGAGGCCGATGAAGGACAGCCCCGCCTCGTGCAGGATCGCGTGCGGGAAGATCAGCACGAAGCCCGCCACCAGTTGCGGCAGCAGGTGCGGGGCCATGTGGTGGCGTGCGATCCAGCCCCGGGACCGGCCCAGCGCGCGCGAAATGCGCACGTAGTCTGCGGCGGCGACGGTCTGCGCCTCGTGGCGCAAGACGCGCGACAGGCGCGGCCAGTGCGTGAGTGCGACCCCGAGGATCACCCCGGTCATCCCGCCACCCGCCGCATAGGCGACCATCAGAACCAGCACGAAATGCGGCAGGCCGAGCGCCAGTTCGGTCAGCACGCCGACGATGCGGTCCATGAGCGCGCTGAAGGTCGCCGCCAGCGCGAGCGCCAGTGCGATCGCGGTCGAGATCACAGCCGCGGCCAGCCCGACCTGCGCGCTGACGGCCAGCGCCGACAGCGTGCGGGCGAACACGTCGCGGCCGAGAAGGTCGGTCCCGAAGGGCATCGCGGCCGAGGGCGGCATGCCGCGGCCGGCAGGGTCCACGCTCAGCGAATCGAGCGGCAGGAGCGGCACGGCGAGGACGGCCGCCAGCAGGCCGAGCGCGACCGCGCCCCGGCGCCGCAGCTGCCGCCGGACGGTCCCGCGCGGCGCAGGGTCGGTCGCGGTGATCTCGGTCGCGCGGATCGTCGCCTCAGTCATTGTCGCGCCTCCGTCCGGAGCCGCGGGTCGAGCCAGCGTGCCGCGATGTCGGCCAGAAGATTCCCCGCGAAGACGAAGAGCAGCGTCGCGAGCGCGATGCCCATCAGCAGCGGCGCGTCCGCGCCCAGCGCGGCGCGCACCGTCGCCTGCCCCAGCCCCGGCCAGGCGAAGACCGCCTCGGCCAGCACCGAGCCGCCGAAAAGCTCGCCCGCGCCAGCCAGATGCACGGTGATCGCGGGCCCCAGCGCATGGCGCATGCCGGGCCCGAAGGCCAGCCAGACCGGACGCGCGCCATGGGCGGCAAGATGCGTCGCGGCGGGGCTCTCGAGGAAGGCCACGAGGCGCTGGCGCGTGTGCAGGATCAGGGGCGAGATGCCGACGACCGACACGGCGATCACCGGCAGCGCGAGATGCGGCAGCCGCTCCGCGAGCCCCGCCTCCGAGGCGAGCGCCCCCGGCGGCGCGGCGCAGCAGGGCGGCAGCCAGCCGAGGCCCACCGCGAAGACCGCGATCAGCAACAGGCCGATCCAGAAGCCGGGGCTCGCCGCCAGCACGACCGCGACGCCGCGGATGATCCGGTCGGGCCAGCGCCCGCGCGTCGCCGCGGCGATCAGGCCGAGCGCGGTGCCGAGCACGAAGGACAGCACGAAGGCCGCGCCCACGAGCGCGAGCGAGGCCGGAAAGCGATCCGCGATGACCTGGGCCACCGGCGCGTTGAAGGTGATCGAATCTCCCAGATCGCCGGACAGCGCGTTGCGCGCCCAGAGCAGGAAGCGTTCCGGCGCGGAGACGTCGAGGCCCCAGGCCGCGGCGATGAGCTCGCGCTGCTCGGGGCCCACCAGCACCACCCGCGCACCGACATAGGCCTGTACCGGGTCGATGGGCGCCACGGAGACCAGCGTGAAGAGCCCGGCCGCGGCCAGCGGCAGAAGCCACAGCAGCCGGATCGCCCGGTCGCGCAACAGCGGAATAAGCCAGCCGGTCACTCGCAGGTCCAGCGCCAGTCCTGGAGGTTCCAGGTGATCGGGAACCCGTGCCCGTGCGGATGGACCTGGGACGCACCGGTGTCGAGGCAGTCGGACACCCAGTAGCTGTGTTCGAGGTTCACGATCCAGGCCCAGGCCGCGTCGCCGCGCGCGCCGAAGCCGGTGGCGCCGTCCCATTGCGCCGCCTGCCAATGCGGCAGCGAGGCCTCGAAACTCTCGGCAGCCTCGGCGGCCTCGAGATGGGCATCGACGGTCGGGTTCTCGTAGAAGCCCGTATTGGTGAAGCCCCGCCCGGCGTTCGAGGAATGGTAGAGGCTCCAGATCTCCAGCGGATCATGCGCGCCCCAGCCGAAGACGACGACGCTGGAATGCATCATCGCCTCGATCTCGTCCCAGCTGCGGCCCGAGGGCTGCGCGTCGATGCCGATGGCCTGCAACTGCTGTGCGGCGCCGAGCGCCAGCGCCTGCCGCGTGCTGTCGGAGGCGGGATAGACGATGGTGAAGGACGCGCTCAGCTCGCCGCGCTCGCGGATGCCGTCGCCATCGGCGTCCTGCCAGCCCGCGGCCTCCAGCACGGCCATCGCGGCGTCGGGGTCGCCCCCGGGCAGATGCGCCTGCGGGTTGTCCCAGGGCAGCCCGTCGACGGGTCCGTAGGCCGGGCGGCCGTTCCCGGCGAGCGCCAGCGCCACCAGCGCCTCGCGATCGAGCGCCACGTTCACCGCGCGGCGGATCGCCGGATCGGCGGTTACGTCGTTGCCGACGGGATGGCCCGCCTCGGTAGTGCGGCCCTCATCCGGCACCATCGGAAACATCAGCCCGCGATTGTCCACCGTCTCGACGTTCAGCGCGCGCATTCCGGCCGGGGCCATATCCGCCTGCGCGGGCGGCACCGCCACCAGATGCGCCGCCCCGGTCCGGGCGAGCGACAGGTTGGTCTCCTCGCCGCCGAAGACGAAGCTGATCCGGTCGAAGGGAATGTCGCCGCCATGCCAGTGCGGGTTCGGCTCGACCACCAGTTGCTCGCCCTCGCGCCATTCGACCATCTGGAACGGCCCCGCCCCCAGCGGCGCGCGGGCATAGCCCTCGCCGTAGGAGGCCGCCGGCACGATCCCGAGCGAGACGAGGTGACTGACGAAGGTGATCCGCGGCTCGCGCAGATGCAGCTCGACCTCGTTCGGACCGCTCGCGCGGGCCTCTTCGAGGACGCTCAGATCGGCGAGCCCGCCCGAATCGCGCGCGGTATTGAAGGTAAAGGCGACATCTTCTGCCGTCAGGGCCGTACCATCCGAGAATCGCGCATCGTCGCGCAGCGTGATACGCCAGGTCAGGCGGTCGTCCGACAGTTCCCATGAGGTCGCGAGGTCGCCCTCGAGCGCGAGGTCGGCGTCGCGCCGCAGGAGCGTCGCCTGGAACAGCGGGTTGCCGTAGCGGCCCCATCCCATGGCCGGATCGAAGCCCGTGTCCGGTTCGCCCCCGACCGCGAGAACGAGCGAGCGCTCCTGCGCGAGTGCAGGTTGGGTCGTGACAAGGGATGAGACGAGTGCCAAGAGGACAGCGACATGCATCAGGGGAAGTGCTCTGGTATGATTCCTACACCCAAATATCACACCATCAGGCCGATCCCGTCAATAGGCCGTTGCCTGCCGCGACGCTTCGCCCGATGCTCTCCGGCAAAGCAGCGGAGGAAGACGCATGAAACGCATAACGATTACGCTGGATGACGATCTGATGGCAGAGATCGATGCGCATATGGAGGCTTCCGGCGCCACCAACCGGTCCGAAGCGATCCGCGACCTGATCTCGCGCAGCCTGACACCGGACGCACCTCGGGAGGCGCAATGCCTTGGCGTCGCGAGCTACGCGCTGGAGCCCGCCAGGCGCGATCTTGGGCTGAAGGTGCCAAAGGTACGTCAGGATCATCACAACCGGGTCGCGGCCGCGCTGTCGATTCCGGTCGATCATTCCACCTCGCTCGAGGTCACCGTTCTGAAGGGCCTGGTCGGCGAGGTCGAGACGATCGCGAATGCGCTGTTCCTCGAACGGGGTGTGCGTCATGGACGGCTGACGTTGGTGCCGCTTGCGGAGGATGGCGGGACGCACAGCCACGGCGACGGTCACCTCCACAGGCATCTGCGCGTCAGCGACCGGTTCTGACGCCGTCCGGCGTCTTCGATCATCAAAGTGGAGGGGATGGGCCTGATATCCAACCTTCTCCACGTTGAAACTGCAGTCCAGGTCAGCCTGCCACACTGATTATGATGGGTTTTCAGGGAGGTCCCCTTGATCGTCTTCATTGGACGGTACCGGGTGGTGTCAGACCAATTCGAACTCGTCTCAGCAAGGACAGTGACGCTGTCCCTTATCCCGCACAGAGACCGCGCCACTCGGCGAGGGCGGCGGCGCGGTTCTGCTTGAAGAGGGGTCGGCTGGAGAGGCTGCGTTCCTGATTGAAGTGGTTCGAAACAGAAGCGTGGACGGCGGCGAACTTCTGAAGACTTCGCATCCGCCGGAACCGGAGCATCGCCCGCTCCCGTCGTCGGAACGGCAGGTGCGAGTTCTCTCCGCGGTTGTTCAGCCAGCGACCGGTCTCCTGCCGATCGAATGCGCCGAGATCCCTCAGCGCCGCGCCGTAGGAGGGCAGCTTGTCCGTGACGAACTGTTCGCACCGGCCGTGCTTGCGCATTGCTTTCTTAAGAAATTTAAGCGCTGCCTTCTTGTCCCGCGTCTTCGTGACGAAGCTCTCCAGCACCTCACCTTCGTG
>Ga0076930_100379_pt1 | contig 46575 bp, 43 predicted proteins | sample HotLakConsoUCCRE_FD_71149 | JGI IMG/M metagenome (GOLD analysis project Ga0076930, IMG submission 71149) | Hypersaline microbial mat communities from Hot Lake, Washington, USA - Hot Lake Consortium UCC-RE (version 3) (version 3) ...
GATAGACCATGGCCCAGATCAGCACCGCCACGACGAAGTTGATCGAGGCGTATTCGAGCGCGGCCAGCGCATCGAACACGCCGGGAATGACCGCGCCGAGGGCGAGCCCGGCGATCAGGCAGAGCGCGACCCAGACGGAGAGATAGCGTTCGAAAAGCGACATGGGACAAGGACTTTCCTAGCGGGAATCGAGGCCGGCACGGCGCGCTGTGGCGGCAAGGGGGGCGTTGGCAGACGGGTCCGGCACGGCGAGCGCGTCGAGAAAATCGGCGAGCGGCGCGAGGCTTTCCGGATTGAGCGAATAGCAGATGCGCGGGCGCTCGATCTCACCGGTGATGATGCCGGCCGCCTTGAGGATGCGCAGGTGCTCGGAGACGGTCGATTGCGCCAGCCCGACATCCTCGACAATGTCGCAGCCGATACAGGCGCGTTTTGCCAGCAGCAGCTTGACGATCCGCACCCGTGCCGGATGCCCCAGCGCCTTGGCGATCGCCGCGATGCGGGCGTTGTCCGCATCCTGATCGGCGAGCGCCGTGAGGGCGCCGATAGCGGATGGTGGCACGGTCATGCGAGAGCCCCCGGAAAGAACTGATTTCGCCAATCGTCGAACAACGATCAATTTGCGCCAATCCTCTTATGTGAAAGCGGCTCGTGCAGCAACCGGGAATCAAAGGATGCGTGGCGTGTTGCGATCCCGCCGACCGGCCCGCATCCGCCATTGCTGCATGCCGGGGCGCATATTCGCCTCAGGTGCTTCTGGCGCAGAAAATGACGGCAAGAAGATGATTATGTCATCAAACTGCAATCCAGCAGGCTTATTCCCGGGTTGTATGGGCGAATATTGGATTTCGCCTCAGTCTATTGGCTGAATTGCAGGGTTATACATCGTTAGCCTTGCATAAGGGGATATGTCACATGCGTCTGCTCATCGCCACGGATGCCTGGCATCCGCAGATCAACGGGGTCGTGCGCTCGCTCGAACAGATGGCCGCGCATGCCGGACAGAACGGGGCCGAGACCTGTTTCATCACGCCGCAGGATTTTGCGTCGTTTCCGATGCCGACCTATCCCGAGATCAGGTTGTCACTGACCCTGCCACGCATGATCGGGCGGATGATGGAGCGCATGGCGCCGAGCCACGTACACATCGCGACCGAAGGCCCGATCGGCTTCGCCACGCGCCGGCACTGTCGCGCCCGCGGCATCCCCTTCACCACGAGCTACCATACCCGTTTCCCGGAATACGTGGCCGCGCGTGCACCGATCCCGGAGGAGTGGACCTACCGGCTGATTCGCCGCTTCCATGGCTCGGGGCTCGGCATGATGGTCTCGACGCCCTCGCTGGCCCGCGAACTCGCAGGGCGGGGCTTCCAACGGATCATGCCATGGTCGCGCGGGGTCGATACCAATCGCTTCCGGCCGCGCGACACGCGTCTCACGCTCGGTAACGGCCCGATCTTCCTCACCGTGTCGCGCCTCGCGGTCGAGAAGAACATCGCCGCCTTTCTCGCCCTCGACCTTCCGGGGACGAAGGTCGTCGTTGGTGACGGCCCGGCCCGGCGCGATCTCGAAGCGCGCTTTCCTGATGCGATCTTCCTCGGCGCATTGAGTGGCGAGGCGCTGGCGCAGGTCTATGCGAGCGCGGACGTGTTCGTTTTCCCCAGTCTCACCGATACATTCGGCATCGTCATGCTGGAGGCGCTGGCCTCGGGCCTGCCGGTCGCGGCCTATCCGGTAACCGGCCCGCGTGACATCGTCGGAGAGACCGGCTGCGGGATGCTCGACTGGGACCTGCGGCTGGCTGCGCTCGCTGCCCTGTCCATTCCGCGCGAAACCTGCCGAGCGGCGGCGGAAACCTATACCTGGGAAGCGAGCGCACGGCAGTTCTTCGGCAATATCCGACAAGCCCATGGCGCAATCGGCAGCGCCGTGGCGGCATGAATGGACGCTGCGCAGGCGCCGGTTCCATGCTACGGGTCGCCCGGATCACGCCTTTGCATATGGCTTCGCGCAGATGACATGATGACAACGACGCATGATACCGCGATGCGCTGGCGTGCTCGCGCCTTTATCCGGCGCTGACATTTTGAGTGGCATGTGCATTGCATCAATCCAATGCCCCCATCGACCGATCGGGCCCGGTACCGCACGATTTGAAGGAGTGCGCCATGAACAACCCTCAAGACGAAGCGACATCCTGGTATGCCCTGGATCGGATCGCCTCGGCCGGGACGGCCCGGGCAACCGGGGGGCTGGCGCCGACGGTGTTGTTGAATGCATGGACGGATTGGGCCATGCATTTCGCGCTCTCGCCCGGCAAGCAGGCGGGGCTTGCCAGCAAGGCCATGCGCGACAGTGCCCGTCTCGCCTTCGGATTGCCGTTCGAGACAGAAGCCGGGCCGGATCGCCGGTTCTCGGCGGAGGCCTGGGAGGCGCCGCCGTATCGTCTGTTGCGGGATGCATTCCTCGCCAGCGAGGAATGGTGGCAGGCGGCAACGACGCAAACCCGGGGCGTGGCGCCACAGAACGAGGCGATGCTCAGCTTCATGGTGCGGCAGATGCTCGATTCGGTGGCACCATCGAATTTCGCACCCCTCAATCCGGAGGTTATGGAGCGTGCAAGAAACACCGGCGGAGCGAATTTCGTCGAGGGTGCCTTGCATGCGATCGATGACGCCACGCGCGCCACGCGCCTGCAGGGCGATACGGTCGAGGAGATCGGTGACTACCGGGTAGGCGAGACCATGGCGGCGACCCCGGGCAAGGTGGTCGCGCGCAACCGGCTGATGGAACTCATCCAGTACACGCCGACGACGGAGAAGGTGCATCCCGAGCCTGTCATGATCGTGCCGGCCTGGATCATGAAATACTACATCCTCGACCTGACTCCGCAGGAATCGCTGGTGCGCTATCTTGTCGATCAGGGCTTCACCGTTTTCATGCTGTCCTGGCGCAATCCCGACGCCGAGGATCGCGATTGCGGCATGGCGGATTACCTCGATTTCGGCCCGCGCGCGGCGCTCGACGCCATCACCGCGATCACGGGCGCGGAGCGCGTGCATGCGGCGGGTTATTGCCTCGGCGGCACGCTGATGGCGATCGCCGCCGCCGCGATGGCGCGCGACGGGGACGACCGCCTCGCCTCGCTTTCGCTCTTCGCCGCCCAGACCGATTTTACCGAGGCGGGCGAGCTGACCCTGTTCATCACCGAGGGCCAGGTGGCGCTGCTCGAGGACATCATGCAGCGTCAGGGCTATCTCGATTCCGGCCAGATGGCGGGCGCCTTCACCATGCTGCGCTCGAATGATCTGCTCTGGACACGGATGGTGCGTGACTATCTTCTCGGCGAGCGTCCGAAGCCGAATGCGCTGATGGCCTGGAATGCCGATGCCACGCGCATGCCCCATGCCATGCACGCGCAATATCTGCGCTGGCTCTTCCTCGAGAACCGGCTCGCCCACGGGCGTTATCATGTGGACGGGCGTCCTGTCGCGCTCAATGACTTGCGCATTCCGGTGATCGGGGTCGGGACCGAGACGGATCACGTCGCGCCCTGGCCCTCCGTCTACAAGTTCCAGCGCCTGACCGAGACACAGACGACCTTCATCCTCACCAATGGCGGCCATAATGCCGGCATTGTCTCGCGCCCCGATCATCCGCGCCGGCACCATCGTATCCATACCACGGAGCGTGACGAGCCTTTCGTCGATGCGCAGAGCTGGATGGAGCAGGTTCCGGTCCAGCCCGGTTCCTGGTGGCCGGCCTGGACGCAATGGCTCGCCGACCGCTCCGGCGCCCTTGTCGCACCGCCGCCCCTCGGCTCGAAAAAGGCCGGCTACCCCGCCCTCGGCGAGGCACCCGGGGAGTATGTCCTTCAGCGATAGGGGGTGGAGTTCGGCGGACGTCGGTGGACAACTCGGGCAGAGTGTCGCGCTTTGTTGGTTGTTCCTGATCCACTGCCGTCGATCAACCGTCTCGCAAGCTACCAGATAAAACAAAAGCTGTGAGGCTTACTCTTACTGTGCGGCATCAAGCGTAGCTTCTTCGTCATCTGGCAGGGTGTCCTTGGTCGGCTCGTCAATGCCGGTGCCGCGGTAGATTGGTTTGCCGATGGCACTTTCAATGAGGGAGAGCAACGATTCCCGGCGCTGTTTGACAAAGGCATCGAAATCATCCCTGTGCAGGAGTTCCGGTTCGATGAGATGTGTTTTCAAATGCTCATCGATTTCGAAGTGCGACGCGCCTCCCTGTCGCGGTAGTTTGGCGAGATAGACTGACGGCGCATCGCCACCGACGACGCGATTGGTCTTGTAGCTCAATGGTGTCTTGTTGATGATCGTGTCGAAACGCTCACGAGGTATCTTTGCTCTCATGCACCAGGCTCTGGGAAATATGTGGTGAATATCGACGGCTTCGTCAAAATAGGTCGCTTGGTTGAACGGTTGCCCTGATCTGAAGTCGCGCGCACCTTTGTTCATTAGCAGCGCGTGAATTCCCTTGTAGGCAGCTGACAGACGAGATGTCATCGTGTCGAGGCGATCCGCGCGGAAACCAGCATCCTTCACGGTTGTCGGCTCCGGCCCGCCATCAACCCATGCCAGAACATCGGTGAGGTCCTTCGCAAAACGTGTTTCGATTGCGCCACCGTAGAGTTCGCCGAAAACCCCGCACCAATACCATTGGGACAGTTTCTTGCGAACATTTTCCTGCTCCCAACGATCACCGAGGACCGTTAGAATCGCCGCCAAAGGCACCAATTGTGAGCGATAGGGGACGTCCTTGAACCAGTATATGTTTTGCCCGAAGAGAAATTTCCCCGCCTTGATGAAACCAGCCTCCAGTTTATCGGCGTAATTCTTGTATACGCTGAGCGGCACGCTGAGCACGGTATCGCGGGTACAATTGACAGCAGGCGGTTCACCAGCGCGACCTTTGGAGAGATGGGTGATCCGGCGGTCGCGCGTGTAGAGGAGAGCCAGCGCCTGAAAGAAATCAGTCGCTTGCAACCTGGTCAAAGGGTGGTCTTTCAGGGGCAGCGATTCTTTGAGCCGCATTACGGTATCAGACCACCTTTTCCGCAATAGGAAGCCCTCTTCTTCTCCGGCATAGATTGCGGTCAGGAGTTCGAAAGCGTCCAATTTCTTTCCGCCCGTATTCACCTTTTCGAAAACGAGACAGACGGCCTCACGGCTTGTCCGCCGTCCGAGTTCGATCACCGGCATCTGATATTGATGGAAAGCCGCCAGTACCTCGTTGAGAAACCTGAACCAGAATTGTGTTTTCTCACCTTCATATTGCCAATGCGCCACGAAACCCGTCTGCCATTCATTCCAGTTGAAGATCCGATTGGTCGGGAACATGCACTGTTCGAATTCCGCTTGTTCAGTCGTTAGGTTCCGCGTGACCTCCTTGCCGAAATTGCGGGTTTCGATCTTGCTTTCGGGCACGCCGATGATTGCATCAAAACGATCAGCGCTCTCATCAAGGGCTTTGGCCATGTCGATATAATAGAAACGCTGGATTTCTTGTTTTTTTGAATTGATAGTCTTGACGACCTTTTGGCGCATCGTGGTTTGATACAGCGACGTGATGCGTTGCTGGCCGTCCAGCAGCAACGATTCGGGGCGTACCTCCCGGCTTGCTTCCGGTGCTCCCTCGATGACGCGTGGTTTGAAATTGACCTCTCCACCGGTTTGCAATGTCATTACGGCACCCACGGGAAAAGACCGTGATATCGATGCCAGTAAGCTTCGGAGGCCTTCATCGTCCCACACCCAACCACGTTGAAAGTCGGGCAGTTGTATGTGCCCGTCGCGTGCTCTCTTGAGCATGTCGTCCAACGGTTTTTTGGTGCTGTCGAATTCGACCCGCGTCATTGCAATCTCCGCATTCAAGGTCTCGCTTGTCGATTCGCTCGACAATGCTCTTCTTGATATGAGTTGCACAGTGGATCGCAATTGCAAACCCTGATTGCTTCACAGGGCTGCTCGTCGTCGCAAACTCCCGGTCGTCCCCGCTCAACGCCTCAACCCCGAGCCAGCGTCTCCGCCGCACGCTTGAAGACGCGGGCGCCGCAGAGCATGTCGTCGATCTCCATCGCCTCGTGCGGGTTGTGGGAGCCATTCTGGTTGCGCACGAAGAGCATGCCGGAGGGCACCCCCGCCTGCGAAAACACGGCGGCGTCGTGGCCGGCGCCGCTCGGCACCGTCTCCGCCGGAAGCTCCTGCGCCTCGCAGGCGGCGAGGAGGACGGCGAGCACATCCTTGTCGAGGAAGGCCTCGCTTGTATGGACCGGCTCGTCGAAGACGAAGCGCACGCCGCGTTCGCGGGCGACGATCTCGCATTCGGAATGAACCAGCGCCTCGATCGCGCGCGGCGTCGTGGCCTGCTGGCTGCGCGCCTCGAAGCTGAAGCTCGTCTCGGCCGGGATGCGCGTCATCGCGTCATTGGCGGCGTTGGTATGCAGAACGCCGGTGGTCATGACGAGATCGCCGCCATGCAGCTGGATGGTCTGCCAGTGCTCGTCGAGCCGCATCAGCAGATCGGCGGTGGCGACCACCGCATCCTTGCGCAGGTAGCGCGGCACCGCGCCGGAATGACCGGCCTCGCCGATACAGCGCACGTTGCGATGGCGGATATTGCCGCGAATCCCCGTCACCGCCGCGATTGGCCAGTTGCGGTCGATCAGCAGCGGGCCCTGCTCGATATGCAGCTCCAGAAAGAAAGCGAGCTGATCTGCCGCGATCAGCGGCTCGCCGGCGGCGACGCGTTCCATATCGACGCCGCAGGCGGCCATTGCATCGCGCAGGACGCGTCCGTCGCGGTTGTCGCGTGCATCGAGAGCCTTTTCGTCGAGCAGGCCGAACAGCGCCTTCGAGCCCATATAGGGCAGCCCGAAACAGGCGCTCTCCTCGCCGCGCAGGGCGATGACGCGCACGGGAAATGCCGTGTCGACGCCCTCGCGTTCCATCGCGATCAGGGCCAGCATGGCGGTGACCACACCGGCGAGGCCGTCGTAGTTGCCGCCCTGGGGCACCGAATCCACATGCGAGCCGATCAGCCCGCAGCGCGTATCGGCTGCGGTATCGCCAGGGCGCGCCATGATCAGACTGGCCCCCGCATCGCGCCAGGTGACGAGCCCCTGGGCGCGGGCCACCTCGTCGAGATAATCGAGCACGAGGCTCTCCACCGGGGACCAGGCCGGGCGGGTGACGCCTTCCGCATCGGGCGAGAGTTCGCGGGCGCGGGTGAAGATCGCCTCGGCCAGCGCGCGGCCTTCGCCGCCGATGAAATCGCTGTCGGGCGCGGTTGTCGCCGGCCCGATATCGGACATGGCCCGGCTCATGCTACGCCCTCCCAGTTGATTGCCCCCGCTTGGCCGGATTGCGGCTTTTCCGTGCCCATATCCGCCCCCCAGTTGCGCGCCCCTTCATCGCCGGCCTCCGCGAGATCGCCCACGATGTCCGACACGCGCGCCACGCCATTCTGTGCGCACCAGGCTTCGATGCCGGCGATCACGTCGAGCATGGCGGAGGGGTGGATGAAGGTGGCGGTGCCGACCTGCACGGCGCTGCAACCCGCGAGCATGTATTCGATCGCGTCATCTGCACTCATGATCCCCCCGCAGCCGATCACGGGAATCGACACGGAGCGGGCGCATTGATAGGCCATGCGCAGGATGATCGGCTTCACCGCCGGGCCCGAGAGCCCGCCCATCACCTTGCCGAGCGAGGGTTTGCGGGAGGTGATGTCGATGCTCATGGCGAGAATCGTATTGGCGACGACGAGCGCATCCGCGCCGCCGGCCTCGGCGGCCTGCGCCACTTCCTGGATCTCGCCGGCATTGGGCGTGAGCTTGGCCCAGAGCGGCAGATCGCTGGCTGCGCGCAGCTTGCGCATGACCGCGAGCGTCGGCTCCGGTCGCATGGCGAAGGCGCGCCCGTCATCCTCGATATTGGGGCAGGAAATATTGACCTCGATGGCGCTGATGCCGGGCACGCTGACCATCTCGCAGAGCCTGGCGAATTCATCGGGCGTATTGGCCGAGATCGAGGCGACGAACGGCGCCTTGAAGGCGCTGTAGAGCGGCACGGTCTCGGCCAGGAAATGCTCCGGCCCCTTGCAGGGAATGCCAATCGAATTGAGCATGCCGCCGGGCACCTCCGCCACGCGCGGCGTCGGATTGCCGATGCGCTTGTCAGCGGTCACCGTCTTGATGACGAGTGCGCCGAGGCGATCGACATCGAAGACCTGCGCCAGCTCATGGGCGAAGGTGCCGGAAGCCGGCATGACCGGGTTGGCGAGCCGCAGCCTGCCGATATCGACGGAGAGATCTACCATCCCAGAGCCTCCTCCAGCGCAAAGACCGGACCCTCGCAGCAGACCCTCCGATGCACGGTCGCATCCCCCTCGCGGAAGGCGCGCACGCAGCAAAAACACATGCCGAGCCCGCAGGCCATCTGCTGCTCCATGGCGACCTCGCCGAATAATGCATGGCGCGCGGCATGCGCCTGTGCGAGTTTGAGCAGACGGTTCGACCCGCACGTATAGAGCGCGCCCATACGGCCCTTCGCGTGCAGATCGTCGAGCAGGGCCGCGACATGGCCGATATCGGAATTGCCTTGCGCGTCCGTGACGGCGATCGCCTCGGCCCCGGCTGCACGGGTTTCTTCCACCGACATCAGGAGATCGGGGCTGCGCGCGCTCAGGATCGCGGTGACGGCGTGGCCCGCGCTGCGGGCGAGGCCCACCAGCGGGGCGAGGGTGGCGAGGCCGACACCCCGGGCGAGGATCACGATCGGGGTCTTGTGCCCGGTCGCGGTGTCGGGGGGCAGCGAGAAGCCGATGCCGAGCGGGCCGAGCATGTCGAGCCGCTCACCGATTCCGAGCTTCGCGAGCGCCTTCGTGCCGGTGCCCGTAACCTTGTAGAGGAAGGAGATCCGTCCGCCCTCGGCGTCGATCGCGTAGATGCTCATCGGGCGGCGAAAGAAGGGTTTGAGCACATCGTCCTGCGGGCACAGCAGGTGGAAGAACTGACCCGCGCGGGCGCGCCGCGCCTGATCGGGGGCGGCGACCTGCATCAGGCGGTATTCCCCGTTGACGGCCTCATGGCGCAGGATTTCCGCCCGTTCTTCCAGAACGGGAAGGGAATCCGGCTGCGGCGGCACGGCGTGCATGGCTTGCATGGTTGTCGATCCTTATCCGAGCAGCAGGCGCGGCAGGAAGGTCGAGAGATCGGGCACGTAGGTGACGACGACGAGCGTGCCGATATTGATCCCGACGAAGGGCCACACCCCTGCGATCACGGCGGAAACCGGTTTGTTCAGGGTCGATGACGCGACGAAGATGTCGAGGCCGAAGGGCGGCGTGATCATGCCGATGCAGATGTTCAGGCAGACGATCAGACCGAAATGGACCGGGTCGATCCCGAAGGCGAGCGCCACCGGATAGAAGGCCGGGACGAGCACCAGCAGCGCGGAATTGGGATCGATGAACATGCCCGCGATCAGGAAGACGAGATTGACCACGATCAGGAAGACGATCCAGTTCGCCTCGATGGTCTCCATGAAGGAGATCACCAGGCCCGGCACCTGCGCCAGCGTGATGAAATACGAAACCAGGCTGCCCATGGCGAGCAGCACGAAGATCACCGAGGTGGTGATCGCGGCCTGTCCGGCGATGGTATAGACGTCGCGCAGACTCATCTCGCGATAGACGACGAGCTCCACCAGAATGGCGTAGATCACGCTCACCGCAGCGGCTTCGGTCGGCGTGAAGGTGCCGGAATAGATGCCGCCCAGAATGATCACGGGCAGGCCGAGCGCCCAGATGGCCGCCCTGACGGCGCGCACGCGGTCCGGCCAGGGCATCGGCGCGCTGCCTGTGCGTCCCGAAAGCTTGCCCTCGACCATGACATAGGCGGCGAAGGCCAGCGAAAGAAAGATACCGATCACCAGCCCGCCGGCGAAGAGCCCGGTGATCGAGGTGCCGGTGAGCCAGCCATAGATGATCAGCGTGATCGAGGGCGGGATCAGGAGCGCTGATTCCGCAGACGAGACGATCAGCCCGAGCGAGATCTTCTCACCGTAACCCGCCTTGCGCAGCTCCGGATACATGATCCGCCCCATCGCTGCGACGGTGGCCGGCGCCGAACCGGAGACCGAGCCGAAGGCGGCGGAGCCCGCGATGGTGGAATAGCCCATCCCGCCGGGACGATGGCCGAGAAAGCCCTTCACCATCGTCGTCAGGTGACGCGCGATATGCCCGCGCGCCATGATCTCGGCGGCGAAGAGAAAGAACGGGATGGCGAGCAGGGTCGAATGATTCACCCCGCCAAGGATGCGCTGGCCGATGGCGATATCGGGCAATCGCGTGAAATAGAGCTCCTTGATCAGGAGCCCCGGCACGCCGAGCACCAGCAGCATCTCGAAACCGAGAAACAGCAATACCAGCGCGAAGACGGAAATGAAGGCAACACCCATGTCAGTGTCCTTCCAGCGTCGCGGCATCCGCATCGCGCGCATTCCAGCGGTCGATCAGGCCGAACAGGCTCAGGGCATAGCGCAGGGCAAGCAGCGCAAAACCGGCGGGCAGGCTGCCATAGAGGATGCCGGCGGAGATGCCGAGCGTCGGGCTGTTCTGCCCGGTCACGGCGACGCGCTGGGCGATGTCGAGGCCGATCCAGGTGATATAGAGACAGAAACCGAGGCCAACGAAATCGATCAGCTTGCGCAGAATCTGGCCGAGACGATCACCAAGCCGGTCGCGGAACACGCTCATGGCAATGTGACGCCCGCGGGCCAGCGCGAGGCCCAGCCCCAGAAACACCATCCAGACCATCATGTAGCGCGTCGCTTCATCGACGAAGGCGACGTTACGCGACCAGGCGGGGGCGAGCTCGCGCACGGCGATGCCTGTGGCATAGAGCGCCACCATGCACAGCATCAATGCGGCGATCAGGAAGAATTCAAGCTTCTCCAGAGCCTTCAGCGCAGCCGACACGAAACCCTCCACCGCCGGAAAAGAAAAAGCCCGGACGGCGCCGCGAAGACGCCGTCCGGGCCGGATCGCGGCATCACTCGACGATGCGCTCGTATTCGGCCTCATAGACCTCGACGATGGTATTGGCGACCGCACCGGTCTGCGCGACATAGGCGTCGCGGGCTTGCGGATACATCATCTCGCGCAGCGTGTTGCGCTCTTCATCGGTGATCTCGCGGATATTCATGCCCGCCTCTTCCAGACGCTCACGAGCGGCGGCTTGGGAGGCTTCCTTGATCTCCTCAACCTGCGGGCGGACCTCGTCGAAGGCTTCGACGATGATGGTCTGGTAATCCTCCGGAAGCGAATTCCACCAGTCCGGATTGAACATCACGACGTCTTCGTTGGCGCCGTGCTCGGAAACGAGCAGGTTGGTCTGGACCTCGTCGTAACGCATCGCCGAAATCGTATCGAGGGCGTTTTCCTGACCATCGACGACGCCCGTCTGCAGCGCGGTGTAGAGCTCGCCGAAGGGAAGGGCGATGGCGGAGGCGCCGACGGCTTCGAACTGCGAGATCAGCACGCGCGAATCCATCACGCGGAATTCCTGACCGGCGAAATCCTCGATGGAATCAAGCGGCTTGTTCGAGGTGAAGCTCTTGCGCCCGTTCGGCCAGATGGCGATGGCGTTGACGCCGATTTCGTCGAAAGTGGCCAGAACGGCCTCACCGAAGGCGCCTGTGCGCAATGCGTTCGCCGCTTCGCGATCGGCGGGGTAGATGAAGGGCACGTCGAGAATTGATACGGCCGGGTTGAAGCCCGAGAGGAAGGCCGCCGGCGAGACGGTGCCCTCGATCACGCCGAGCTGCACGCCCTCGTTCATCTCACGCGCCTGGCCGAGCTGGCCGGCGGGAAACAGTTCGAACACGACATCGCCGTCGGTGCGCTCGCGGACCAATTCCGCGACGATTTCGAGGCCCTGGTGGCGGGCCTGTTCGGCGCGCTCGAGATGGCCGATGCGGGCTGTGTATTCCTGCGCCGCAGCGCCACCGGCGAGGCCGAGTGTGATGGTCAGCGCCAGCGCACTGACCGCAGTCTTTGAAAGCGTCTTCATGGTGTGATCCCCTCGCATGCTTGTTGCTTACGTAGCGTCATGAAGCCGCGCGGTCGGGGGTGTGTCAAGCCATGATCTCATTTTTGAGATCATGGAGCAGGCAGTCACTGCCGCATGTTTGAGCAGGTCAGGACGCGCCGATGCCGTAGCGGCGGATCAGATCATCGAGGTAATCGGCGCCCTCGGAGCCGCGAAAGGCGCGCTGCCAAAGCTGTTGCGCGATGGATTCGTGCAGCTCCAGCGCCTCGGGGGCCGAGGTGATCAAGGCCGCGCCGACGCGCACATTGGGCTGTTCGCCCAGGCGGAATGGGCTTATCGCCAGAACCGCTCGATCCGGCTGGCGGAAGATCTGGAAGCTTGTTGCGGGGATGGTCTCGCGCACGATTCCCACCTGGACTCCAATCGGCGGGTCGCGCAGGAGGTCGCGGATGGCGCGGGTCTCCGTCAGCGCCTCGCGGCGGCGGCGGGCGATCGTTTCGGGCAAGAGATCGTGGCGCCCGACGAGGCCGTGCAGCAGGAAGCGCTCGATATCGGCGGAGGAGACGAGGCTCGCGATCAGCGGGCGCTTGCGCCGATAGGCCGCCTTGCGTGCCGCGAGCACGTCCATCAGCGTCTCCACCGCGTTCAGGGCCGGCGCGCGCCCCGACCCGGTCTCGGTGATGCCCTCGATCAGCACCTCGCGCAGGGTGGCGTCATACGTATCGGATGTCAGCAGATAGGAGATCGGGCCGAACAGGCCGACGATCTGGTGGCTGGTTTCTTCCAGCTGGCGCATGCGCTCGAAAAAGGCGATGGCCGTATCGACATATTCGATGCCGACGCCCAATAGAGTGGGCAGCGAGACGCCGAGCACATCGGAGATCCGGATCAGCGTCTCAATTTTTGGAATCTGCCCCTTCTCGGCCCGGTAGAGCGCCGCGCGCGAGATTCCGAGCCGCCCCGCGAGATCCTCCGGCGCAAGTCCGCGCCCCATGCGAAAGGCCCTGAGCCTCTCGCCGATCTCACTGAAACGGATCGGGGTAGACGATTCCTGCATGGGTTTTCAATAGAGAGACCCCGGTGCGAAGTCAAAACGCCGTGGTTGACTCCGTTTCGGAAAGCGAACTCTGGGCAAAACGACGGGCCTGTGCATGATGTGCGCTGCGCCAAGATGGCGTCTGCATGTGAAAGGCGTCCCGGCGTGCCCCCCGAGTCTTCCGAAATGCGTATCGCCACCGACCGGATCGTGCGCCGTGCCGCGACCGAGGCGCTGGCGGGTGTCGCGATTCTGTCGGCAATGGATGCGTTGGTGAAGGGTCTCGCTGCGCATCTGCCGGTGATCGAGGTCACCTTCCTGCGCTTCGCCTTCGGTGCGGTGACGGCGTTTGCCGTGGTCGCCGTGACGCGGCCCGGCTGGCCCAGCCGCGAGACCCTGCGGGTCAACGGCGTCCGGGCGCTTCTGATCGTCTTCACGGCCTTGTGCTTTTTCTATGCGCTCAGCGTGCTGCCGCTTGCCGAAACCCTCGCGCTCGCCTTCCTTGCCCCGGTCTTCATCGCCCTGTTCGGCGGGCTGATCCTGCGCGAGACGATCAACGGGCGCATCGTGATCGCCCTGGCGGCGGGCTTCGGCGGCATGCTGATCATCGTCCATGGCAAGGCGGAGGCCGGCACGCTCGGGCCGCAGGCCATGCTCGGTGCGCTCGCCGCGCTCACCTCGGCGGTGACCTACGCGCTTGCCATGGTGCTGCTGCGGGCGCGTGCGACGCGCGATTCGCTCGTGGTCATCGTGACGCTGCATAACCTCCTGCCGGCGCTGATCCTGCTCGTTCCTGCCGGATTCGTCTGGGTGGCGCCGACATCGCTCGAATGGGGCTGGGCGGCATTGCTCGGTGCGCTCGGTGTGTTCGGCCACCTTCTGCTCGCCCGGGCCTTCAAGCGTGCCGAAGCCGCGCGCCTGGCCTCGCTTGATTACACCTCGCTGGTCTGGGCCGTGTTGTTCGGCTACATCTTCTTCGACGAGACACCCACCCTCTACACTTTCGCAGGCGCCACCCTGATCATCCTCGGCGCGCTGAATGCCTCGCGGCGTTGACGAACTATCGCATTCAATGCCGTGCCTTGTCCGCAAGGATGCGTTGCCGTCTTGCGGCCAGCGGATCGACCACGATCCACATCGCCATCAGGATAAGGAGCATCCCCGCAAGCTGCCAACCGCCAAGGATTTCCCCCAGAATCGGCCATGATACGGCGGCGACGAAGACCGGCTGGATCATCAGGACGACCGAACTCGATGCGACCGGCAGATGGCGTAGCGCGACCGTCACGAGCCCCTGGCCGAGCACCTGCCCGAACATCACCAGAGCCATGACCTGCAGCCAGACCATCGCCTCGCGTGGGACCACGAAATCCGGGAGCAGCAGGAGCGGCGAGAGAATGATTGCCGATCCGATCGTCACGGATGCCATGATCCCGGCGCTGCCGGCATTGCGACTTTTCAGGGCCCGCACGGCGATCAGATAGGCCGCATAGAAGCCGCCGGCAGCCAGTCCGACGGCATAGCCCCATAGCGGCGCGGTCGGATCGAATGCGGCGATGCCGACGAGCAGGAACAACCCGGCCAGGGCCAGCGGGAGAGCGCGCCCGAAACGCGCATCCGGGCGGTCGGTCAATCCCATCAATCCGAAAATCGCGACGAACAATGGCGCCGCATTGGTGAACAGGGTCGCAATCGACGTGTTGATCGCCTTGATGGCGATGTGCATGGCGAGCAGATCCGCAGCGAAGAAGACGGCTGCGAGCAGATAGAGATACAGCGGCGCGCAGGCCGCCGCCGGCGCCGCATCCTCCTTCTGCGGCCTCTGCGGGCTGCTCCACAGGGCGAGCACGAGAAAGAAGGGCGCCGAGAGCAGAACCCGGAAGAAAGCCGAGCTCTCCGGCGGCAGCGGCATGCCTTTCACCAGAATCGGCGCAGTGCCCAGGGAAATTCCCCCGGCCACGAGGATCCCCCAGGACCAGACATGGCCGGATTCAGTGGACGGCATTGCATGTGGCTGCGCCTTCGCAGCGTTCGGATTGGCCATGACGTCACCCTCCGACCACAGGCATTTCAGCCTTGGCTGCCAGATTGCCGACAAATCGCTCCCGGTTCACGATCGCCCGCACGTGCGTTCCCTTGAGGACGACATCTCGCCCGTCGCTCGCCTCGACGGCGAAGACGAGTTTGCGCCCTTCGATCTGCGTGAGACTTGCCGAAACCTGAACTGTCCAGCCTTCCGGTGTCGGGGCGAGGTGTGCGGAATCGTGTGAGAGTCCAACCGTCATCTCGCCCTCTGAAAGGGTATCGGCAATCGCCCGCATGGCTGCCAGTTCCGACAACCAGAGCAGGAGCGGTGTCGCGAGAACCGGGACATCATTGCGCCAGGCCGTTGCAAGATCGCCTGCGCTGACCTTGTAGGTGAGGCTTCCGGTAAGATTGGCTTTGAGCTCAGGCATAGGCTTTCTCCTGCATCGGGGTGGTCGGGTCGCAAGCCGCAAGGACATCGGCGACCCTGCTGCAAATCACATCGAGAACCGCCGATGGTGTGTTGAGTGCCGGCGCGAGGATGATCGCGTCACCCGCATGTCGATCGACGAAACCGGAGGCCGGATAGACGATGAGGCCCGCCGTGGACGCAGCCTTCACGAGGCGGGAGGCCATGGCGAATCGTGCCGGGAAAGGTGTGCGGGAGTGATCGGGCTGTGCGAGTTCGATCCCCCACAGGAAGCCGCGGCCACGGATTTCCGCGACCATGTCGATACCCTGGCAGGCGTCCCGCAGAGCCCGACCGAAACGCGCACCTTCGCACGAGGCCCGCACCACGAGATCCTCGTTCTCGATCACATCGAGGACGGCGTTCGCACAGGCGGCAGAAACCGGATGATTGGCGTGGGTGTGCCCCAGCCGCAATCCCGTTTCGTTGCGATGCAGCACGCTGTGCACCGGCTCCGAGAGGAGCACGCACGAGATCGGCGCGTAGCCGCCGTTCAACCCCTTGCCCAATGCCACGATGTCGGCCTTCAGGCCGAGATGGTCCTGGGCGAAATGGTCCTGGGCGAGCCAGGCGCCTGTCCGACCGAGGCCGGTCAACACCTCGTCAGCGATCAACAGCACATCATGACGGTCACAGATGGCGCGCACCTGCGACCAGTAACCCTCGGGGGGCACCATGGCTGCACCAGAGGCTCCAACGATCGGCTCCACCAGGAATGCGGCAACATTGTCTGCGCCGACGCGAAGGATCTCCTCCTCGAGGGCCTGCGCGCAGGCAGTGCCATATTCCCGGAGAGTCATGTGACCGGGGCGGCGCAAAGGGTAGGGCGTCGGCACGATCGGCCCGGTATCGTGGATTCCGGCATCGCGGCGGCGGGGGCCATGGCCGGACAGCGACAGCGTCAGCTCCGTCGAGCCGTGATAGCTGATCGACCGACTGAGAATCCTGCTTTTTTCTGGGCGGCCTTGCAGAGCCCAGTGCAGGCGTGCGCTGCGGACAGCCGCCTCCATGGCCTCCGAGCCGCTATTGGCAAAGAAGGCGCCGGCATAACCCAGCCGGGCGCAGAGGCGCCGTGCAAGCTCCTCGATCGGGGCGCTGGTCAATTGTGTGCGGTAGACGAAATCGGCCCGTTTCAATTGGGCAATCGTCTGCGCAACGACATGGGGATGGCAATGGCCGACATTGCAGGATATGGCGCCGGAACAGGCGTCGATCCAGGTGTCTCCGCCCTCGGCGGTAATCGTGCTGCCGCGCGCATGCGCCGCGACGGGCGTCCGTCTGGTGAAGTCGCTGGTGATCAGGGTCATGCCATCAACTCCAGCGATGCACGGCGGCGCCGGCAGTGAAACCGGCTCCAGCGGCGGCGAAAAGGACGAGATCCCCGGATCCGATCCTGTCGGCTTCCATGGCCTGGGTCAGCGTGATCGGAATTGTCGCCCCGACGGTGTTGGCATAGCGGTCCATGCACAGTTCGAAGCGCGAGAACGGAATCCCGCAACTTTTCGCGATATGCTCCAGCAGCGAGCGCGAGGGCTGGTGCGGGATGACGATGTCGATATCGGTGGCTGCGATGTCGTTTCGCGTCAGAACGGCCTCGATGCAATCCGGAACGGCGCGTGACGCGGCGCGAAAGACACCCTTTCCATCCATCTCGAAGGCCGCACCATCGTCGCGTGCGATGCTGAAGGCATCCCTGTCGTGGCCATCGGAGAACAATTGCGCATCGAACAGACCGGTATTGCCGCGCAGATCCCTTCCGGACGCGCTTCCCGCATCGGCCCGCTCGACGATCACGGCTCCGGCGCCGTCACCGAAGAAGACACAGTCGCGACGCTCCCAACTGGTTGCATCGGAGAAGGTGTCGGCGCCCACGACGATCGCCCGTCTGGCCATGCCGGCTTCGATCATCGAGGCAGTCACTGCCATGGCGAAAAGGAAACCCGAACATACGGCGGAAATATCGAAGGCGACGGCGCGGTCGAGCCCGGCTTTCGCCTGCACGATGCAGGCGGTGGCGGGAGCCCGCATGTCGGGGCTGGCGGTCGCGAGTACGATCAGGTCGACACTCCGGGCAGAGACCCCCGCATTGCGCAATGCGGCATGCACCGCACGGGTTGCGAGATCGGATGTCGATTCTTCAGGACTTGCAATGCGCCTTTGCGTGATCCCCAGTGACTCGACAACCCATTCCGGTCGAACAGTTGGATTGAGTTGTGCAGCAATTTCGTGATTTGTGAGTGTTGTTTCAGGGAGATACGATCCTGCAGCGAGAATTCTCAGGCCGGTATTCATGGTCTTGCTCCATATCGATTGGATTTGAACTGATCCGGTCATTCACAATTCGGTAATTTGCGGCTATGCTCGCCTCGATTGCATAAAATGATAAGTTGCGAGACGTCGGGAATGGAAATGAGTTCGATCTATTTCAGGAATGAGAACCGCTCATGAGCCTCGTCAATGTCGATATCGACCTGCTGCGAACGCTGCTCGTCGTTGTGGAACGCCAGAGCTTCACCGCTGCCGGGGAGCAGTTGCTGCGGACACAGTCCGCCATCAGTCTTCAGATGAAGCGGCTGGAGGAGACGCTCGGCCAGAAGGTGCTGGAACGCGGCAGCGGGCAGGGCATGGCGCTGACCGCCTATGGCAGGCTGGTTCATCAGTATGCGCGCGAGATCCTCGAACTCAACGATGCCATGATCCGCGAGATCACCCATCACAAGGAGCCGAAGATTCTGCGTCTGGGCGTGCCCGACGATTATGCCGAGCTCATCCTGCCCGACATCGTCGCGCGCCTGTCACGCATGGAGGATCATCTGGAGATCCAGATCGTCGCCGATCTCTCCACCACGCTCGATGCAATGGTCGATCAAGGCGAGCTCGACATGGCGATCATGACCCAGGACAAGGATCTCGATGGGCTCGGCCTGTGCGAGGAACGCCTCACCTGGGTCGGGCGGGATCGCGGGGTGATCAGGCGGAACGACCCGCTCAATCTGGCCTTGTTTCCCGACGGATGCGGTGTGCGCAGCAATGCGCTCAGAGCCCTGAAGAGGAGCAAGCTGAAATGGCATATCGGATTCTGCTCGAAGAGCTTCTCGATCCTGAAGGCGACGATGCTCACGCAGGGCGCCATCGGCGTCCTGCCGCGCCGGGCCGTTCCGCGCGATCTCGTTGCTCTGGGGATCGATGACGGATTGCCGGCACTGGATGATTCACGCCTGATCATGCGCTTCAACCAGAGCTCATCCTATGATCTGAACCGGTTTTTCTCGAAGATCGCACACAATGTCGGTACGGCGGCGCTCACGCCCGTGGTCGCAGACAGCGCCTGATGAAACGCTGCGAGCAGCGCTGATGCCTGCATTGAAGCCGTTCGCGCATCAGTTTCGCAAATGTCTAGCCTGAGAAGTATCAATTTCCCAGGCGACCCGATGCCGAAATAAACTCTTGATTGTGTTCTTTGAAACCTGTCAGGAGCCTTGCTGATGAAAACCGATTTCGACATGCATCAGGCTGATCTCTATCAGCAATTTGCCACGTTCGGACGCACCGTTGCCCGGAATGCAGCACAGCACGATCGCGCGCGCAGCTTCGATCGCGCAGCCTGGGATACGCTTTCAAAAGCCGGCCTCTGGCGCATTCCCGTGCCGATCGAAGAGGGCGGACTCGGCGGCAGCTGGGCGGATTGCGCGGCGGCGATGGAGGGCGTTGCCTCGACGGCTGGGGATCTCGGCTTTCTGATCACCATGCTGGGCCACGTGGGCTCGTTGCGGGTCTTGCTGGAAGAAGGTACGGCGCGGCAGAAGGCGAGATGGCTGCCGCAAATCATGGCGGGTCAGGTCGGCATTACTGCGATGACGGAAGCCAGCGGTGGCTCCGATCTGGCGCGCATGTCCGTCTCTGCCCGTGAACAGTCCGGTCACCTGTCGTTATGCGGTGAGAAGGTTCACATCACCAATGCCCCGATCGCGGCTTCGGGTCTGGTGGCGGGCCGGATGCCGGCTCTGGGCGCGAAGAAGGATATCACGCTGTTCTTTCTCGATCTGGACGCGCCGGGTGTCACGATCGGGGAGCGGGAAGACAATCTCGGCATCCGCACCAGCCCGACCGCCAATCTGCTTTTCGAAGACACGCCGATCGAAGACGACAACATCATCGGCCCGCCCGGTGACGGCCTGCGCATTCTCTACCGCATCATCGCCTTCGAGCGTGCACTCTACGGCATCATGACCGCGGGGCTGATCGAGGACATGATCGAACGTACGATGTCTCGCGTCGAGGCGCGGATGGCTTTCGGCAGGCCTCTGGCGGATTACCAGTATGTGCAGGGGCGCATCACCGACATGAAGATGGCGGCAGTGATCTGCCGGACGATGACCTATTCCAGCATGGCAAAGCTCGAAAACGGCGCGCAGGACATGTCCATCGCCTGTTCCGTGACGAAGTTTCAAGCCGGAGAGAAGCTGCTCGAGGCAGCCGAGCATATGGTCCAGTTGCACGGGCATCTCGGCTACATGAACAATGATATCAGCCGCTACCTGCGTGATGCTGTGGGCATGCGCATCGCCGGCGGAACCAGCGATATCCAGAGGATCAACATCTTCAACCAGATCCGTGCACAGCGCCGTAATCGGGCGGATGCCGGGACCGAACCCTCCACGGATCAACGAACGCGTCCCGTGTCCCCGCCAGTCTCCGAGGCCATGCCGGGTATTGTCTATGCCTGAAATCGCCTGACCCTCAGGTGTCACCGGGCCTGAGCGCCCCGCTCCGGTCGGAGACCCCCGGATCCGACGCGGTCGGGTTGAACGGCGAACAGACCGGATCGGTGCGCCCCGGGCGGATGCGCCGGCTGCTGTGCACCGTTCCGGGTCTTCAGAACAGCTTCAACCCCTTGAGACTGACATGGCCCTCGCGACCGACGATGATGTGGTCGTGGACGGAGATGCCGAGGGGTTTGGCAACATCGACGATCTCGCGGGTCATGCGGATATCGGCCTGGGACGGGGTCGGGTCGCCGGAGGGGTGGTTATGCACGAGAATGATCGCCGAGGCCGAGAGCTCGAGGGCGCGCTTGACCACCTCACGGGTATAGACCGGCGTGTGGTCCACTGTGCCGGATTGCTGCACCTCATCCGTGATCAGGGCGTTGCGCTTGTCCAGAAACAGCAGCCGCAACTGCTCCTTCTCAGAGAAGGCCATGGATGTTCGGCAATATTCGAGCACGGCGCTCCAGGATGACAGCACCGGGCGCTTGGCGACCGCGCCCTTGGCCAGCCGCCGCGCCGAGGCCTCGATGATCTTGAAATCGGTGATCGTCGCCTCCCCCAGCCCGGGGATCTCGCTCAGGCGCTTGCGCGAGGCGGTGATCGTCTCGGCGAAGCCGCCGAACCGGCGTACAAGCTCCTTGGCCAGCGGCTTCACGTCCCGGCGGGGGATCGAGCGGAACAGGACGAGTTCGAGTAATTCGTAATCCGGAAGCGTGTCACCACCGATCTCGCAAAACCGCGCGCGCAGACGGTCACGATGACCGTGGTAATGCGGCGTCTCGTCCTCCTCGGCGGGCATGCTTGCTTTGGCTCCGGCACACGGGTGATTCTCGTCACTGACTTTAGGGCGAGCGCATCCGGTGCGAAAGCGTCAAGATTGCTTTTTGATAATTTATACAATCCTGAAAGGCGGCTTGTCATAGCCCTTGGGCGAGAGCGTGAAGATCTCGCAACCATCCTCGGTCACACCCACCGTATGCTCGAACTGTGCTGAGAGGGAGCGGTCCCGCGTCACTGCAGTCCAGCCGTCGCCGAGCACCTTCACCTGGGGCCGGCCCAGATTGATCATCGGCTCGATGGTGAAGAACATGCCGGGTTCGAGGGGCACATCGTAATTCGGCTCGACGAAATGCAGAATGGTCGGTGCGGCGTGGAAGCTTCGCCCCAGACCGTGGCCGCAGAAATCGCGTACCACCGAGCAGCGCTCACCCTCGGCATAGGCCTGGATGGCCGCACCGATATCATTCGTCGTTGCCCCCGGCTTCACCGCCGCAATGCCGCGCTGGAGGCACTCATAGGTGATGTCGCACAGTCGCTCGGCCTTGCGCGAAACGTCGCCGACGAAGAACATCCGGCTCGAATCCCCGTGCCAGCCATCGACGATCAGCGTGATGTCGATATTGACGACATCACCCTCGCGCAGGGGCTTGTCGTTGGGGATGCCGTGGCAGACGACATGGTTGATCGAGGTGCAGATCGATTTCGGATAGCCGCGATAGAGCAAGGGAGCGGGATAGGCCCCGTGATCCATGGCGAACTGGAATACGATCTCGTCGAGATATTCGGTCGTCACGCCGGGCTTGACCAGTTCCGCCATCATGTCGAGCGCTTCCGCCGTCAGCCGCCCGGCACGCCGCATGCCCTCGAAGGCTTCGGGTCCGTGGATCGGCGGGGTGTCGTCGTCGCTCTCGATGGCCTTGGATTCGTCAATCGTCATGGTCAATCCGTCATTTGTCCAGCGGGGCGAACATACGTCTTCCCGCGCGAGACGCAAGGTTTCGCCCACCAATCCGGGCAAACCTTGTCGCGCCCGCAGGACTGCGTGGCGAAGCCGGCAACGGGCGATGCTTGCGAAGGCGGCGCAACAATGCGAAGAGCGTGCCACGGCGCGCCGCTCTCGCGCGCTGCCCGATCAATGCGAGCTCGCACGCAAATGCCCGACACCAAGCCCTTCGGCGCCTTCGCACCCGCAGGCCTCGTCGCCCGGATCCTCGAGAAGACCCGCGCTGCCGCCGATAGCTGGCTGGCGAAGCGGATAGCCTTTCTGCTGCGCCGCATCGCGCTGAAGCGTCTGCGTGGCGCGCCGGTCGATATCGAGACCTATGGCGCGCGTATGCGGTTGCTACCCTACAACAATGTCTGCGAAAAGCGTGTGCTGTTCACGCCGCAATTCTTCGATCCGCTGGAGCGCCAGATTCTGGAAGCGCGCATCCGCGACGGTTTCGTCTTCGTGGATATCGGGGCCAATATCGGGGCCTATTCGCTCTTCGTCGCCATGCATGCCGGCGCCAGTGCCCGCATTCTCGCGGTGGAGCCGCAGCCTGATATTTTCGACCGCCTCGTCTTCAATATCAGCCAGAACCCGGGCGCTCCGATCAAGGCCGTCGATTGCGCCCTCGCCGACAAGCCCGGCGAGGTGACGCTTTTTCTCGATCCGCGCAATAGCGGGGAATCTTCGGTGAAGATCGTCGGATCCGGCCAGGCCGGCGCCATCAAGGTTCCCGCAACCACCCTGCAGGCGCTGGTCGAATCCGAAGGCTACGGCCATATCGACGCGCTCAAGCTTGATGTGGAAGGGGCCGAGGACATCATTCTCGAACCCTTCCTGCTGAACGCGCCGCAGGAATTGTATCCGGGCCTGATCATCGTCGAGGACGGGTCCGGGCGCTGGCAGATCGATCTGCCGCAGCTTCTGGTGAGGTGCGGCTATCGCGAGATCGCCCGAACCCGTCTCAATCGTGTCTACGAGCGCACTGCGTGAGCAGTCCGGTCGCCATCATCGGCGCCGGCCCGGCTGGGTTGATGGCAGCGCAGGTTCTCGCCGAGCGTGGCCGTGCGGTGGTGATCTACGAGCGCATGCCTTCGCCCGCGCGCAAATTCCTGCTTGCCGGGCGCGGCGGGCTCAATCTGACGCATAGCGAAGCCCAGGACGTCTTTCTCACGCGTTATGGCGCGCCGCCGCCGCAACTCGTGCAGGCGATCGCAGGCTTCACGCCTGCACATCTGCGCGATTGGAGCGTTGCGCTCGGCGAGCCGACCTTCGTCGGATCGAGCGGGCGGGTCTTTCCCAAGAGCTTCAAGGCCTCGCCGCTGGCGCGCGTCTGGCTCGCCCGGCTGGCCGGGATGGGCGTCACCCTGAAGACACGCCACCGCTTCATCGGCTTCGACGGGCCGGACGGGCTCATCTTCGAGACGCCCCAAGGGGAAATACGGATCCGCCCGGCAGCGACGCTGCTGGCGCTGGGCGGCGCGTCCTGGGCCCGGCTCGGCTCCGATGGCGCCTGGACCGTGCCGCTGGGCGAGGCGGGTGTCACGATCACCCCGCTCGCGCCGTCCAATGTGGGCTGCGAAATCGGCTGGAGCGAGACTTTCCGTGAACGCTTTGCCGGTGCGCCCCTCAAGCGTATCGCGCTGGCTTGCGGGAGCATGGTCCAGCGCGGCGAGGCGGTGGTCACCGAAACCGGGCTCGAAGGCGGGGCCGTCTATGCGCTCTCGCAGCCCTTGCGCGAGCAACTGGCGCAGACGGGCGCGGCGGTGCTCGTGGCCGATCTGCGGCCCGATCTGGGCCTCGCGGAGATCGCGGCGAAGCTCGCCCGCGCCGAGGTATCGAAGCGCCGCGACACGCTCAGCAACCGTCTGCGCAAGGCGCTCGCCCTCGATCCCGTCGCGATCGGCCTTTTGCGCGAGGCGCATGGCGTCGATCTGCCGCGCGCGCCGGAAGCGCTCGCTGCGGCGATCAAGGCTGCGCCGCTCAAGGTCAGGGGGGTGCGCCCGATCGACCGGGCGATTTCCACCGCCGGCGGCGTGGCGTTCCCGGCGATCGACGAGGCGTTCATGCTGCTGGCCCGTCCGGGCACCTTCATCGCCGGCGAGATGCTGGACTGGGAGGCGCCGACGGGCGGGTATCTGCTCCAGGCCTGCTTCGCCACCGGCGTTGCGGCGGGGGAGGGGATCGCGGCCTGGCTCAAGGCGCGCGAAAGCGCATGAAGGTCGCCGAAGATGCTTGAGAGCCGGGGCTTGCCCGGCTATAAGCGCCGCACCATCTATACCATTCCAAAAAGAACGGATCTCCCATGGCCATCGAGCGCACCTTCTCGATCATCAAGCCCGACGCGACCAAGCGCAACCTGACCGGCGCCATCAACGCTGTTTTCGAGGAAGCGGGCCTGCGCATCGTCGCGCAGAAGCGTATCCTCATGACCACCGCCCAGGCGCAGGAATTCTATGCCGTGCACAAGGAACGCCCGTTCTACGGCGAGCTGGTCGAATTCATGACCTCCGCGCCGGTCGTGGTGCAGGTGCTGGAAGGCGAGAATGCCGTCGCTAAGCATCGCGAAGTGATGGGTGCCACCAACCCGGCTGAAGCCGCCGAGGGCACCATCCGCAAGAAGTTCGCGCTCTCCGTGGGCGAGAATTCCGTGCACGGCTCCGATTCCGCCGAGAATGCCGCAATCGAGATCGCGCAGTTCTTCGCCGGTATGGAAATCGTCGGCTGATTTCGCAGTGCTTTCCGGGCGACGCCGCGTCGCCCGGATGCTTTCGCTCGCGCCCCGTATCGGAGAGATGCCATGGAGACGCCCACGGTTGCCCTGCAGGTCTGGGTGCTCGGTGCCTTCGATCCGGTGTTGATCGCCATTGCCGCGTTTCTCGGCTGGAAGGCGGACCAGTTCGCCAAGGTCTTCATCGCGGCGATCGCGGCCCTGCTGATCTCTGTGCCTGTCTCCTGGGGCATCAACGCGCTTGGCCTGCCCTGGATCGCACCTGTGGGCGGCGAGCAGCCGATGCTGCTGCAAGTGCGCACCGCTGGCGCCATCCTCTGGGCGAGCTTCGCCTATCTCGCGCACAGGCTGCGTGACCGCGCCAAATCGTGAACATGTCTACTGCGCGTCGATCGCCGGCTCGTCCTGCGGTAGCGTTGCTGTCGGCGCCTGTCCGACCTCCGTGGTGCCGAAGGTCAACAGGCTGATCAGGGCGATGAGCAGAACCGCGCCGATCAGCACCCAGATCCAGAGCGAGGATGTGCGCCGCGCGGGTTTCGGGCGCTGGTCGATCTGATCGGGATCGTGACCCGGCTGCATCAGGTTCGGGTTGCGATGGGGTGCGTTCGGATCATGCTCCGTGGGCCGCTGCCCGGGATCGCGCTGCGTCATGACGGGCCTCCTCAGGCTTTCTCGGTTCGGTATTCTCGACCGGTAACGCGCCTGCGGGCGCGAAGTTGCATCCGATTTCCGCAGGGCGCATGCATGTCGAGTCTTGCAGTGGGCGGCGCGGGAGGCTAACCGGAAGCAGGTTGTTTCGAAGGATGGATGTCTCATGAACGCGCCGGTCGATCACAAGAAGCTCATCAAGGGCGCCACGGGTGATTGGGAAGTCGTCATCGGCATGGAGATCCATGCCCAGGTGACGAGCAAGGCCAAACTGTTCTCCGGCGCCGCCACTGCCTTCGGTGCGGAGCCGAATGCGCATGTCTCGCTGGTCGATGCGGCGATGCCGGGCATGTTGCCGGTGATCAACCGGGAATGCGTGCGCCAGGCCGTGCGCACGGGGCTTGGCCTCAAGGCCCAGATCAACCTGCGCTCGGTCTTCGACCGCAAGAACTATTTCTACCCCGATCTGCCGCAGGGCTATCAGATCAGCCAGTACAAGTACCCGATCGTCGGCGAGGGGGAAGTCGTGGTCGATATGGCCGACGGCACGCAGATCCATGTCGGGATCGAGCGGCTGCATCTCGAGCAGGATGCCGGCAAGTCGATCCATGATCTGCACCCCGCCCAGAGCTTCGTCGATCTCAATCGCTCCGGCGTTGCGCTGATGGAGATCGTCTCCAAGCCCGATCTGCGCTCCTCGGAGGAGGCCAAGGCCTATGTGACCAAGCTGCGCACCATCCTGCGCTATCTCGGCACCTGCGACGGCGATATGGAGAAGGGCAATCTGCGCGCGGACGTGAACGTCTCCGTGCGCCGCCCCGGTGATCCGCTCGGCACGCGCTGCGAGATCAAGAACGTCAATTCGATCCGCTTCATCGGCCAGGCCATCGAGCACGAGGCGCGCCGGCAGATCGGCATCATCGAGGATGGCGGCACGATCGACCAGGAGACGCGGCTGTTCGACCCCGGCAAGGGCGAGACGCGCTCGATGCGCTCCAAGGAAGAGGCGCATGATTACCGCTACTTCCCCGATCCCGACCTGCTGCCGCTGGAATTCACGCAGGATTTCGTCGACGAGCTCGCGACGCATCTGCCCGAGCTGCCGGACGAGAAGAAGGAGCGCTTCATCGCCGCATACGGCCTGTCGGTCTATGATGCGGGCGTCCTGATCGCCGAGCGCGAATCTGCCGATTTCTTCGAGCGCGTCGCCAAGGGTCGCGACGGCAAGGCGGCGGCGAACTGGGTGATCAACGAGCTGTTCGGGCGCCTCAACAAGGAAGGCCTCGGCATCGCGGATTCACCCATTTCCGCCGACCAGCTCGGCGCCATCGTCGATCTGATCGGCGAGGGGGTGATCTCCGGCAAGATCGCCAAGGACGTCTTCGAGATCGTCTGGAGCGAGGGCGGCGATCCGCGCGCCATCGTCGAAGAGCGCGGCATGAAGCAGGTCACCGATACTGGCGCCATCGAGAAGGCGGTGGACGAGGTGATCGCGGCCAATGCCGGGAAGGTGGAGCAGGTCAAGGCGAAGCCCTCGATGCTGGGCTGGTTCGTCGGCCAGGTGATGAAATCGACCGGCGGCAAGGCCAATCCGCAGGCGGTGAATGCCATGCTCAAGGACAAGCTCGGCATCGAGTGAGTGAGGCATGAGCGTGATCCGGCCCGTCCAGCCGTGCGATATCGCTGCTGTGCGCGAGGCGCTCGTTGCGAGCTGGCATGCGACCTATGATCCGATTCTCGGGCCGCAGCGGGCGCGGGCGCTCACCGATGCGTGGCACGCGCCGCAGACGCTGGCCGGGGAAATCGACCTGCCGGACGGCGCCTTTCTCCTTGCCGAGGACGGGGGCCGGGTCGTCGGCTCCGCTTTGGCGCGGATCGATGATGCCGGAGAGATCTGCTTGCGGCGGCTCTATCTGCTGCCCGAAGCGCAGGGGACCGGGCTCGGTACGCGCCTTCTAGAAGAGGCGCTGGAGCGGCTCGGGCCGCGTCCGGCCTGGCTTGAGGTCGAGACGAGCAATCTGTCCGCCATCGGGTTCTACGCTTCGCGGGGGTTCGCTGCGCAGGAGTCGCAGGAAACATGCGGCGGCAGCGATCTGGCCTGCGCCCTCGTGATGCGCCGCCAGCCCGGGCTCCGCCTCCGCCGGGCCGAGGATCGCGATGCCCAGGATCTGTTCGGTCTGGTGACGCTGTGCTTTGCGGAATATCCGGGCTGCTACACCGATCCGCATGATGACATGGCCGATCTGACGCGGCCCGCGCATACGGCCGCCGGGCGCGACATGCTGTTTCTCGTGGTCGAGGACGAGGACGGTCGCGTCAAGGCCTGTATCGCGCTGGACTTTCCCGATGCTGCGACAGGCGAATTGCATCGGCTGTACGTCCGCCCCGACGCGCGCGGGCGCGGTCTCGCGTCCCACCTCGTCGGCATCGCCGAAGCCCATGCCCGCGCCCGCGGCGCCACCCGGATCACCCTGTGGTCCGACACCCGCTTCGAGAACGCGCACGCCCTCTACGCGAAAGCCGGCTATACGCGTGCGCCCGAAACGCGGGAATTGGGGGACGTATCGGGCTCGGTGGAGTGGTTTTTCGAGAAGGGTTTGTGAACGGGGGGCAATTTCCGGATTTTCGATCCCTGCATTAAATTGTCAATTGACAAAATAATTTTGCGAGGTAGATTCATGCCACGTGCCAAGCCCCCAAGAAAGAGGTCGAAAAGGTTCCGGGTGAATTGGAAGAAAATGGCTGGCGTGTCGTCAAACGTAGCGGCACCGGTCACGCATGGGGTCTGCTTCGGTGCCCCAGCCACAGCAAGGAGTGTCGCTGCGGGGAGTTTTGTCAGATGACGGTCAACGCGACTCCCCAGAATGCCGGCAATCATGCCGCGAAGCTGAGGGACAGGGCTTTGGCCTGCATTTTTCTGAAGGGTGATGACGATGGCTGAGCAATTCGAATTCGAGGTCATCTTCAGCCTTCCGCCCGGTGATCATGATCCGTTCATTTTGTCTGATGCCGTTTTTGGTGCAGGTTTCGAAGATGCCGTCATTGGCACGGGGAATCCGAGGCTTCTCGCAGTGGAACTCGAAGTCGCTGGTGAGGATGCCGAGTCCGCAATTCTGAACGCTGCGCGGACCATCATTACGAAACTCCCGGCAGGCACCCTGCTGCACGAGGTTCGACCAGACCTCGTGAGCCTCGCGGATGTCGCCGCGAGGCTGGATGTGACACGGCAGACATTGCAGCAACGGGAGATGCCGCTGCCGGTTGCCGGTGGGTTGTACAGGATCGCTGAAATCGCGGCGGTCATCGGGCGTGCTGCACAACCAGAAAAGGGTAGACGGCGTCCGCGTTTCCATCCCGAAAGAGCGAGGAAATGGTTTCTCGCAGGCGAAGGCGCGCGGTCTGTTAATGCCAAGCTTGCATTGAAGGCGCTGGATCCGTTCTCACTTCGAACGGCTTCTGGCGTTAGCGCGGATCGCGCGCCGCAAACTGCCAGATTGCCCTGACCGAAGTGACAGGCGGCTGGTTTGCGTCAAGGGGTGCGGTTCATCGGGGCAGGCGGTTCACTGACCGGCAAGCACCTCGATATCCCGGTCGAGGCCGCTGGTCACGGCGAATTCGCGTGTATAGACCGCGCCGTCATGGCGCGCGATGACCACGTATTCGCCCTCGGCCAGGGTCACGCTGGGAAAGGCGCCGATTGCCTCGCGCACCACGTCCCCGCCCGGAGTGAGGACGGAGAAGGCCGTTCCGGCATAGGCCTCACCGCCGGCATAGCCTACCAGCTTGAGCGTGACCGTTGCGGCGCGGTGGTTCAGCGTCGCCTCGGTGATCTGCCCGGCCTCCACCTCGATATCGGTGCGCATGATCGAGTTGCCGTCTCCGAAGGTGGAGACGACGTGATAGGTGCCCTCCGGCAGACGTACGACCTCGTCACCACGCACATTCGCCGCGACCAGGCGCCCCTCCTCGTCGCCTCCGACCGGCACATAGACCGCGTAGCGGATCTCCCTCGGCGGGACCGGTGCGTCACTGACCACACCGCGCACACTCAGTGCCCCGGCGCTCACGCGCAGGCTTGTCGCGATATCGCTCCACAGCATGGTGATGCGTTGCGTCTGCGAGGCGTAACCGTAGGACGCGTGGATGACGTAATTTCCCGGGGGCAGCGCGATCTCGGGTTCGGCATCGTCACTGCGCGCCACGAGCGCCGGGATGTCTGCACCCGGGCGCTCCTCGAAGATGCGCCAGATCAGGCCGGCGCTGATCGGCGTGCCTGTCTCGGCATAGCTTGCATCCAGCCGCAGCACACCGGTCTGTGGCAGCATCGGCGCGCGCAGGCCCTGATCACCCGGCTGGCCGAGCCCCTCCAGCAGGAAGCGTGGTGTGGTCTCGCTCTGCGCTGCAGCCGGGCTCGGGGCGGCCAGAGGTCCGAACACGATCAGAACGAAGAGGATGCGCAGGACAGTCATGGTATTGGCTATCGACTCTCGGCACGAGGACGTCAACCGCTCGCATCAGGCGTAGCGGACCCCATCAAGCCGTGCAAGCCTGGCAAAATCATGGCCCAAGAGCCGGCATCAGCGGAGAATCCTGCAATTCGGGCGCGTGATTCTGCACGCCTTATGAACCCTGGCGCATTGACGTATTCGCTATACGTATGAAAATGGTGGCGTAGGGGAGGGGACCATGGCGCCGCGAATCTGTTTCGAGGATTTCATACCGGGCGATAGCCAGGTTTACGGTCAGACCATCGTGTCACGTGAGGCGATCATCGCCTTTGCCCGCGAATTCGACCCGCAACCCTTCCATATCGATGAAGTTGCCGCGCAATCCAGTTTTGTTGGCAGCCTGATTGCCTCCGGCTGGCATTCCTGCGCGCTGCTCATGCGGATGCTGGCGGATAATGTTTTGCTGGAAGCCAGTTCCATGGGCGCTCCCGGCATCGAGGAAGTGCGCTGGCTGCAGCCGGTCCGGCCGGGCGATACGCTGAAATTGCGTCAGACGGTCCTCGATGCGCGTCCTTCGACGAAGCGCCCGCAGCTCGGTCTGGTGCGTCTGCGCTTCGAGCTCCTCAATCAGGACGATAGCGTCGTGCTCGATCAGACCAACTGGATCATGTTCGCCACCCGGGAGGGCTGGAAGATGCGTGCCAGCGCGCATCTCTCGCGCCCGGTGCGGCAATCGGCGAGTTTCCGGGTGCCGCCGCCGGCGAGGCCGACACCCTTCTTCGAGGATGTCGCCATCGGCGAGACGGTCGAACTCGGCGCCTACGGCTTCACCCGGAGCAATATCGTGGCTTTCGCGCAGGCCTTTGACCCGCAGCCGTTCCATATCGATCCGGAAGCAGCGCGGCTGAGCCAGTTCGGCGCCCTGTGTGCCTCGGGCTGGCATACGGCGGCGGCGTGGATGAAGACCATGGTGTCCCATCGCCAGCGCAGCCGGGAAGCGGCTGAGCGCGAAGGCTTGCCCGCAGCCGAGCTCGGCCCGTCGCCGGGATTTCGCGATCTCGTCTGGCGCAAGCCCGTCTATGTCGGCGATACGGTGACCTATCATTCACAGGTCACCGACAAGCGCGCCTCGCGCTCGCGTCCGGGCTGGGGACTCGTCTTCCATCGCAATACCGGTGTCAACAGTGACGGCGAGACGGTGTTTTCCTTCGATGGCTGCGTCTTCTGGCAGTGCCGCCTCTGAGCCTCCGAGGAGCTGCGCGGAAAGATTGCGGTGCGCCTCGGCTTGGGCTAGACCCTGCGCAGATGTGCCCGTTCCCGCATCGGGGCCGGATGGCGAGATGGATCAAGGCCCGTGAACGAAAAACCCGAGCTGAAGCCCAAAAAGGACGAGAATTCCCTCTACGAGACCGTGAAGGTCGTGGTTCAGGCGCTGTTGATCGCCGTGATCATCCGCACGCTCCTGTTCCAGCCCTTCAACATCCCTTCCGGCTCGCTCATCCCGACGCTGCTGGTGGGAGATTATCTCTTCGTCTCGAAATATTCCTACGGTTATTCGCGTCACTCGCTGCCCTTCAGCCCGCCGCTTTTCGATGGCCGGATCTTCTCCTCCGAACCCGAGCGCGGTGATATCGCCGTGTTCAAGCTGCCCACCGACGATACCACCGATTATATCAAGCGCGTCATCGGACTGCCTGGGGATACCGTGCAGATGATCGACGGTCGCTTGTATATCAACGGGGCGATGGTCGAGCGCGAACCCGCCGGGACCTATCGCTCGCGCGACGCCTTCGGGCGTACGATGGAAGCGGCGCGCTATCGCGAGACCCTGCCCAACGGTGTATCCTATTACGTCATCGAGCGTGATGGCGATCGCGGCTTCTGGGACAATACGGAACGCTATGAAGTTCCGCAGGGGCACTTCCTGATGATGGGGGATAACCGTGACAATTCCACCGATTCGCGCGATCTTCGCGCTGTCGGTTATGTGCCGTTGGAAAATTTCGTCGGGCGGGCGGAAATCATCTTCTTTTCGCTGGAGGAGGGAGCGTCGGGCTGGCGGGTCTGGGACTGGCCGGTGACCGTGCGCTGGAATCGCCTCTTCTCGACGATCCAGTGAGGCTTGCCTGATGACGGGAGGTTCCGGCAAGCCCGATCTCGCCAGGCTGGAGACGCGCATCGGCCATCAATTCGCGGATCGCGGGCTGTTGCAGGAGGCGCTGACCCATACCAGTGTCATGCGCCCTGCGACGAGGCCTCCCGGCAATTACCAGCGGCTGGAATTCCTCGGTGACCGGGTGCTCGGCCTGATGGTCGCCGATATGCTGTTCCATCGCTTTCCCGACAGCAAGGAGGGCGAGTTGTCCCGCCGACTGTCGGAACTGGTGCGCAAGGAGACCTGTGCACAGGTGGCGGAAGGCTGGGATGTCGGGCCACATATCATTTTCGGCCCCGGCGTGGCGCGTACTGCCAGCCGCGGGAATCGCTCGATTCTTGCGGATATCTGCGAATCGGTGATCGGCGCGGTCTATGTCGATGGCGGATTCGAGGCGGCCCGCAGCGTTGTCGCGCAGGGTTTCCAGGATGCCTTCGACGGTGTTGCGCGCGCGCGGCGCGACCCCAAGACGGCCCTGCAGGAATGGATACAGGCGCGGGGGGCTCCGCCGCCCGGTTACCGCCTGGTGGAGCGCGCCGGGCCCGAACACGCGCCGCGTTTCACCATCGAGGTTTCCGGGGAGGGCCTCGAGCCGGTCCTGGGCCTCGGCACCAGCAAGCGCGCCGCAGAACAGGATGCCGCCGAAAAGGCGTTGATTTCTCTCGGTTTGCGGGAGGGATCGGATTGAAAAAGGAAACAGGACCGTGTCCGAACAGCCGACCCGTGCGGGTTTCGTCGCCCTGATCGGTGCGCCGAATGCCGGAAAATCAACCCTTCTGAACCAGTTGGTCGGATCGAAGGTTTCCATCGTCTCGCGCAAGGTGCAGACCACACGCGCGCTCGTGCGCGGGATCGCAATGGTCGCGCGCACGCAAATCATCTTCGTCGATACGCCGGGTATCTTCAAACCACGCCGGCGGCTCGATCGCGCCATGGTCACCTCGGCCTGGGGCGGGGCGGCGGATGCCGATGCCGTCTGCCTGCTGATCGATGCCCGCAAGGGGATCGACGAAGAGGCGGAGGCGATCCTCGCGCGGCTGGAGGAAGTGCGTCAGCCCAAGATCCTGATCCTCAACAAGATCGATCTTCTGGCGCGCGAAAAGCTGCTCGCGCTTGCAGCCGAGGCGAATGCCCGGGCGCGCTTTGACCACACATTCATGATTTCCGCCCTGAAGGGGGATGGTATCGAGGATCTGAAAGCAACGCTGCAGGCACTGATGCCCGAAGGGCCGTGGCTCTATCCGGAAGACCAGATTTCCGAGGCGCCGCTGCGCGTTCTGGCCGCCGAGATCACGCGCGAGAAAATCTATGACCGGCTGCATCAGGAACTCCCCTACGATGCACATGTCGTCACCGAGAGCTGGCAGAATCGCAAGGATGGCTCGGTACGCATCGAGCAGACGGTCTTCGTGGCGCGCGAGAGCCAGCGCAAGATCGTGCTCGGCAAGGGCGGCCAGACCATCCGGTCCATCGGACAGGCAGCACGGGAGGAGATTGCCGAGGCTGCGGAATGCCCGGTGCACCTCTTCATCTTCGTCAAGGTGCGCGAGAACTGGGCAGATGACCCTGAACGTTATCGCGAGATGGGACTTGAATTTCCGAAGGGTTGACGGGTCGGGGTTGCGGTCGTCGCGCCTTGGGGCGGCGCCTTTTTCATGCCGATCTGCGCGAGGCAAGCCGGCGCATCGATCGCCAGCCGCGCCAGAGGAGCGGATTCTGCTTGATCAGACGCTTCCCGTCCTGTGAGACGCGTGCGGCATTGCTGTAGATCCAACCCCGTGGCGTCAGCGGCATATGCAGGGAATACAGATCGACCGGATCGCACCAGGCCTTTTTGTAGCGCTCCTCGCCGACACCGAGATCAAAGCTGCGAAAGTCTTGTTCGCAAAGCGCTTCGATCAGGTCATGCAGCAGGATATCTCCCGGGCTGCAAGCCTCGAAGGCGGAATCAAACGAGTTCATGAAGCAGGAATAGATCCCATGCAGCGCCGCTCCGATATAGGTCGCGACCACCGTATCGCCAGCCTGGAGATAATGCAGGCGGACTGCGCATGACGGACCGTCTCCGGCAGTATGGGTCATGAGCCCGGCGCAGGCGCTTTCACGCAGAAAGGCCTCGCTGCCGGTCATTTCGAAAAAACTCGGGACACCGCTCTCAACACGGCGCGCCTTGCGATGGGCGGCTGCTGCCCGCAACACCATGGCGCAGGTCGCCTCGTCCCGGGCCTGGAGAAACCGTACGCTTCCAGTCAACCCCGCCAGTTTCTTGCGCTTGCGCCGCAGTTGCTGGAGCGATCTCTTCGAACGCCGCGCCTCGCAGATTTCTGCGAATGAGCCGGAAAGCGGAAGCATGTAGGAGGGGCTCGCAGATGCGTTTGCCGTTTCCAGGGCCAACGGATTCGCCTTCGCATTCCATTCACGCGGAAGGTTCGTCATTTCAATCAGGTCTGCACCGATGGTCCGCGCGATCAGGCGCAGCGTCTGGGGCATGGCATCGCGGGCCGCGTCGTCGAACAGTTCCGGGCGCCAGGCAGGTGCCTGGTAATTGAAATGTTTGCCGCCGATCATGCCTGCAACCTTCGCGCCCAGATGGCGGCGCAGGACGAGGGGAATAATGGCGGCAAGCTTGCCGTTGCGGCGCAGCATGACGATGCGTGGCTCTGCGCCTTCACGCGCTTCCACGTGGCGCCACCAACTGCTGATCCAGGCGTAACCCTGATACGGGGAGGCTGTGGCATCGACCTCGAATGCCTGCCAGATCTCGGCGCAACGCTCGAAATCCGTCTCGATCTGCAGGTCCCAGAAGTCACTTGTCATGCCATTTCCACACGGTGAAATCATCGATAAGGCGACCTCTGATTAAGAGCCCCTTCGGGACACGGCAATGAGTTAAGCCGATCACGGTTAAAGCCGCGCTAAGCGTTGGCGCGGAGCCCGGCTTTATGGCGCCGGATGAGCCCTGACCGGCTCGATCAGCCCTTGTCCGCCGCCAGGGAAGCCTTACAACGGATGCATGAAACCCGTTCGAGGAGATCGCGCCCGTGACATCCGCCGCCGCTAAGCCATCCGGAAATCCACTTCTCGCGCAATGGGATACTCCCTTCGCAGCGCCGCCCTTCGCGCAGATCGCGCCGGAGCATTTCCCGCCGGCTTTCGAGGCGGCGCTGGGGGAGCACCGGGGGGAGGTGGATGCGATCCGTGATCATGCGACCGTGCCGGATTTCGACAATACGATCGCCGCGATGGAACGGGCTGGCGAGCGTCTGAAGCGCACCGCCGGCGTGTTCTTCAATCTGTCGGGGGCGCATACCAATCCCGAGATCCAGAAGATCGAGCGCGAGATCGCGCCGAAGCTGTCGCGGCATTCGAGCGCGATCTATCTCGATCCGAAGCTGTTTGCGCGGATCGCCGCCGTGCATGAGGCGCGCCATGAAAACGGCCTGACGCCTGAGCAGATCCGCCTGGTCGAGCGCTATCATCTCGGCTTCACCCGCGCCGGCGCGCATCTGGGAGAGGCGGCGCGCGCGCGGCTGGCGGAAATCGCGCAGCGTCTCGCCGAGCTCGGCACCGCCTTCTCGCAGAACGTGCTGGCCGATGAGAGCGGCTTTACGCTCGTGCTGGAAGGGGCGGCGGATCTCGCGGGCCTGCCCGATTTCCTGATCCGGGCGGCGGCCCGCGCTGCGCGCGATCGCGACCTGGGGGAGGGGCGGTATGTGATCACGCTGGCGCGTTCCTCGATCGAACCGTTCCTGCAATTCTCGTCGCGCCGCGATCTGCGCGAGAAGGCGTTTCGCGGCTGGACCATGCGTGGCGACGGCACGGCGCATGACAATGCCGCCATCATGAGCGAGACTTTGCGCCTGCGCGACGAGCGGGCCAAGCTTCTGGGCTACGCCGATTACGCCGCCTACAAGCTCGATGACACCATGGCGAAGACGCCCGAGGCTGTGGCGGAACTGTTGCAGCGGGTCTGGCAGCCCGCCGTGGCGCGCGCCGATTCCGAGCGCGACGCGCTCGCCGCCCTGGCCCGGGCGGAGGGGGCCAATGACGCGATCGCGCCCTGGGACTGGCGCTATTACGCCGAGAAGGAGCGCCAGCGCGCCCATGCGCTCGAAGAGGCCGAGATCAAGCCGTATTTCCAGCTCGACAACATCATCAAGGCCGCCTTCCACGTGGCGCAGCGCCTGTTCGGCCTGCAATTCTCCCCGCGCGACGATGTCCCCGTCTATCATCCCGATGTCCGGGCCTGGGAGGTGCTTGACGCGCAAGGCGCGCATATGGGGCTGTTCTACGGCGATTATTTCGCGCGCGCCTCGAAGCGCTCCGGCGCCTGGGCTTCGAGCTATCGCGGCCAGCGCAATCTGGACGAACGCGTGCGCCCGATCATCGTCAATGTGATGAATTTCTCGGCCCCCGCAGAGGGCGAGCCGGCGCTTCTGTCCTTCGATGATGCGCGCACCCTGTTCCACGAATTTGGCCACGCCCTGCACGGGCTTTTGTCTGACGTCACCTACCCCTCGCTCGCGGGCACCAATGTCTCGCGCGATTTCGTCGAACTGCCCTCGCAGCTCTACGAGCACTGGCTCGAAGTGCCCGAAATCCTCGAACGCTTCGCGGTGCATGCACAGACCGGCGCGCCGATGCCGGCGGAATTGCGTGAACGCCTCGCGGCAGCACGTAATTTCAATCAGGGTTTCGCCACGGTGGAATATTGCGCCAGCGCGTTGGTCGATCTCGACATGCACGCGAATGCCGGGGATGCCGCCGCCGACCCCATCGCCTTCGAGCGCGCCGCGCTCGCGCGGATCGGCATGCCCGATGCGATCGAGATGCGTCACCGCAGCCCGCATTTCCAGCATATCTTCTCGGGCGAGGGCTATTCCGCCGGGTATTACTCGTATCTGTGGTCGGAAGTGCTCGATGCGGATGCGTTTGCCGCCTTTACCGAGGCGGGCGATCCCTTCGACCCGCAGGTGGCACGCCGGCTGCATGATTTCATCTATGCGGCGGGGAATCTGCGCGACCCGGAAGACGCCTATCGCGGCTTCCGCGATCGCCTGCCCGATGTCGGGCCATTGCTGGAAAAGCGCGGGCTGGCGTGATCGGGGGCGGGGCGGGCGCCCCGCTTTCCCGGGTCAGATATCCAGGTCGAGATCGGTGGCGAAGGCGGCGCGGTCCTGGATGAAGCTGAAGCGGGCTTCGGGCTTGTTGCCCATCAGCCGCTCGATCGCATCGCCGGTGGCCTCGCGGTCATCGCCATGCACGGCGACGCGCAGGAGCGTGCGCTTTTGCGGGTGCATGGTGGTTTCCTTGAGCTGTGCCGGCATCATCTCGCCGAGCCCCTTGAAGCGGCTCACCTCGACCTTGGCATTGGCCTTGAATTCGCTCTTCATCAGCGCTTCCTTGTGCGCATCGTCATGCGCATAGACGGTCTTGGCGCCGTGAGTGAGCTTGTAGAGCGGCGGGATGGCCAGATAGAGATGCCCCTTGTCGATCAGTCTGGGCATCTGCCGGTAGAAGAAGGTGATCAGCAGTGACGCGATATGCGCGCCGTCGACATCGGCATCGGTCATGATGATGACCTTGTCGTAGCGCAGATCCTCGTCGCGATACTGCGCACCCGTGCCGCAGCCCAGCGCCTGGACGATATCCCCGAGCTGCTGGTTCGCGGCGAGCTTGTCGCGCCCGGCGGAGGCGACGTTGAGGATCTTGCCGCGCAGGGGCAGGATCGCCTGATAGCCGCGATCGCGGCCCTGCTTGGCCGAGCCGCCGGCGGAATCGCCCTCGACGATGAAGAGCTCCGAGCCCGCCGCACCTGCATTGGTGCAATCGGCGAGCTTGCCGGGAAGGCGCAATTTGCGCGTCGCGGTCTTGCGCGCGACTTCCTTCTCCTTGCGCCGGCGCAGCCGCTCCTCGGCGCGATCCACCACCCAGTCGATCAGGCGCGCGGCCTGGTTGGGGGAGGCGGCGAGCCAGTGGTCGAACGCGTCGCGGATGGCGTTCTCGACGATGCGCGAGGCTTCCAGCGTGGCGAGCTTGTCCTTGGTCTGGCCCTGGAATTCCGGCTCGCGGATGAAGACCGAGAGCATGGCCGCGCAGGTGGTCATCACGTCATCGGCATTGACCTGCGCCATGCGCCTGGACTGGTTGACGCGCTCGGCATGGTCGCGCAGGCCCCGCAGCAGCGCCATGCGCATGCCGCTCTCATGCGTGCCGCCCTCAGGCGTCGGGATCGTGTTGCAATAGGAGGAGGAAAATCCGTCCTCGACTCCGCCCAGCCAGGCGATGGCCCATTCCAGCGAGCCGTGGCCGCCGGGCTTCTTCACCTTGCCGGCGAAGATCTGATCGGCAACGAGCTCCTTGCCCGCGATCTCGGCGGCAAGATAATCCTTGAGCCCGTCGGGATACTTGAACACCGCCTCGGTGGCCACGCCGTCGCCGGCGAGCTCGGGCGCACAGTGCCAGCGGATCTCGACACCGCCGAAAAGATAGGCTTTCGAGCGCGTCATGCGCAGCAACCGCGCGGGCGAAAACGTCGCGCCATGGGCGCCGAAAATCTGCGCATCCGGCTTGAAGCGCACCTTCGTGCCGCGCCGGTTATGCACCTTGCCGACAGTCTCGAGCGGCGTCACCGCATGGCCGCGCTCGAAGATCTGGCGATACAGCATCTGCCCGCGCGCCACCTCGACCTCGAGCCGCTCCGACAGGGCGTTGACCACGGAGACGCCGACGCCGTGCAGGCCGCCGGAGGTCTCATAGACCTTCGAATCGAACTTGCCGCCCGCATGCAGCGTGGTGAGAATCACTTCGAGCGCGGACTTGTCCGGGAATTTCGGATGCGGATCCACGGGGATGCCGCGTCCGTTGTCGGTTACGGTCAGAAAACCCTCGGCATCAAGCTCGACATCGATGAAGCTGGCATGGCCGGCCACGGCCTCGTCCATGGCGTTGTCGATGACTTCGGCGAAGAGATGGTGCAGCGCCTTTTCGTCGGTGCCGCCGATATACATGCCCGGGCGCCGGCGTACGGGTTCAAGCCCCTCCAGCACCTCGATCGTCGCCGCGTTGTAGCCGGCTTCGCTCATGGTCCCGTTGGTCTCGCCAGCTCTTGTGGCATCAAGCGTTTTCGCGGCGCTCGCCTTCCGTGCGGAGGCCCGCCCTTTCGCCTCCGGGCGATCACCCCCGGTGGACGCAGTTTCCTGCTCCGATGCTGCGGCTGCGCCGCCGAAAAGATCCGCCGCCTTGCTGCTCATATCCGTCCCGCTCTGGAGCCTTCATGCGCGCATCGTTCACCGGGAAGGCCTGCCCGAATCGCGCAATCTTGCATCGTGACACCCGGTTTGCGCCGCTTGTAGCCCGGAACAAACCCGAAACGCAAATCTGCGCCTGTCATCCTTCCCCCGTTAGCCTGTCTGCGGCGCCGCGACCAGAGGCGCAGACCGGCTCTCCACCGGAATTTCTGTGGCCATGGTGGTTGCGCCGGCTCGATCCCGTGCCTAACAAGAGGTTGTTGAGGAGGCTGTCATGCTGCGACATCTGTTTTCGCCACAAAACATCCTGCAGACGGTGATCTTTGCCGTCCTTTATGGCGGGATCATGCTTTTTCTCGGCAACCCTGTGCCTGAGGTCGCGCGTTCGGTCGCGGTGGCCGCACCTGTCTACTTCCTGCTGATGGGGCTATGGATGACCTGGCGCGCCTCGCGCAGGGAAGACGGTTGAGGCGCGCGCCTGTTACGCAAGCAGCATGATCAATGGGGCCCTCAATGCGCCAGCAGAAGCGGGCGCGTCGCGCGTTCCAGCAGCGTGCGGGTCACGCCGCCCAGCACCCATTCCCGGAAACGCGAATGGCCGTAGCCGCCGGTCACGATCAGATCTGCCTCACAACTGTCGGCTTCGGCGAGAATCGCATCGCCGGGATCGCGTGAACGCACATCGTGCAGCGTCACTTTCACGCCGTGGCGATCAAGATGCCGGGCGATGCGGGTATCGAGCGAATCCTCGTTCGGGTTCTTCTCGGCGGTGACGACGATCACCGTTGATGCCTTCTCGAGGAAGGGCATCGCCTCGCGCAGGGCCCGCGTGGCTTCGCGGCTGCCGTTCCATCCCACGACGATGGTCTTGAAGGGGGTCGGCTCGCGGTCCGGTGCCGCCAGCAGCACTGCGCGTCCGCAGCCGAACAGCACGCCCTCGATCAGGCCGATCCAGGTTCCACCCGATTGCCCTTCCTCCGGGCGCAGTCCGACGAACAGATCCGCGTGGCGGGCAGCGCGGGCCGCCTGGATACCGGCCTGGTCGGCGATGGCATCGAGCCTTTGCAGGTCATGTGGAACAGTGATCTTTCCGAGCCGTTCGCGGATCGTCTTTTCGGTCCTGTCGCCTTCCGCGATCGCCCGCTCCACGAGATCGGCCATCACCACGGCACCCGTGCCGGCAGCGTCAGCGGATATCCCGAAGCCCGGCATGGCATTGACGAACAACCCGCCGAGATGGGCCTTGTAGCGATCAGCCAGCATTTCCGCGAGCGCCAGTCGCAGCGCGTCATCGGCGGTTCCGTCGAGGTGAACCAACAAATCCTTGATCATGGGCTGGGCTCCTGCGCCTCTCGTGTTGTCCGCCAAACGCGGTCTCGCCTTGCGAGCATAGTGCCCGGGGAGGGGTTCCGGCGCCTTGAGATTCCGCAAACGGGCCATGGAAAGGAAGCAAGGTATGCGAAAGCCGCCGCCCCGTGAAGGGCGACGGTCTTCATCTCAAGGCCGCTCGTGCGGTGCCTGTCAACGCTGGTGCTCAGGCATCTCGTTCAGCGCTTCCTCGGTCACATCCACATAGAGGCGCAGATCATCGGCGCCGTCATGCAGGATCGTCACCTCGTCGAGGCCGATCGCCACGGTATGCTCGCCGAGCCCGAGGAAGCCGCCGACATCCACGACGGCGTATTCCAGCTCGTTGTCGGCGTCGGCCATGACGTCATCGACATTGCCGACATTCTCGTCGTTCACGTCGTACACATTGGCGCCGAGCAACTCATCGACCGAGAAGCTGTTAGCCTCGGCGCGGCCGTAGCCCTCGCGCTGGAAGTCCGGGGCGGTGAACATCTCGCGGCCCTGGCGCCATTGCTCCTGACCGGCATCATGGGCGGGGCGCGACTCGGCCATCATGTCTTCGCGTTCCGCGTCCTGCCCGGCGGTACCCTCCTCGTCGGTTTGCTGCTGAGCGGTTTCCTGCTCTTCGGCCTCCCGATCGGCGAGGCCCGCGCCCTGCGCTTCGTCCCCGGTGCCGTTCATGACCGTGAGATTCTCGAAGGCCTCGCGGTCGAATTCAGGCGCTTCTTCCAGCGACTGCACGTCGATTTGCGCCAGCACCATCACGCTTTCCGGATCATCGGCATCGCGGGCAAAACCGAGCTGGTCGAGGCCGAGCGCCACTTCGCGCTCACCGATTCCGAGAAAGCCGCCGACACCGACGATGATGCCGCGGATATTGCCGTCGCGATCGATCAGCACGTCCTGAACGCCACCGATTTGTTCAAGGTTCTCGCGCTCATCCGCATTGATCATGCGAACAGCACGCATGTCCGTGCTCCCGGCATCACCGCTCAATGCAAAATCTTCACCATGAGCAAAGACTGAAGCTTCCATGATTTCGCTGGCGAGCACATCAGCTTCATGTGCTGTTTCGATGAACGTGGCCATGGAGCGCGTTTCATCAGTCATCTGAGCGTCATTATTTGAAGTCTGACCGATTGCAGGCATGCTGACCAACAGAGCAATGGCAGACGTGGCAATAAGATGTTTCATGTTGCACCTCCTGATGCTAATTTTTCAGAAAAGACGCTTGTCATTCTGTATTCGGAGGGACAACAGCCAGTCGAACATTCCGTTCCCGAAAATCCTACGGCCAAGATTGCTTTTCTTTATATGAAAATGGCAAGAAACGATTTCATGGCGCAACTATCCGACCATTCAGTTTCTGATTGTGCGCGACCAAACCGACATGCAGACGGGACTGCTCAATCGTCACCCGGCAGATCCAGCCCGGCATTGCGCGCATAGACCTTGGCCACGGCGGCATCGTCCTCGCGACCGAGCCCGGAGCCCGATGCGGCGAGGAATTGCTGCAGGGCGGCGGCGGTGAGCGGTGCAGAGAATTTCGCGCCGCGCGCGATCTCGAGCACGATGCCGAGATCCTTGGGCCAGATATCGACGGCGGAATGGGGGGTGTAGTCGCCATCCACGATATGGGGCGCACGATTTTCGAACATCCACGAGGTGCCGGCGCATTGCGGGATCACCTCCAGCGTTTTCTGCGCAGAAATCCCCTGCGTCATGCCGAAGGTGACCGCCTCCGCCATGGCCGCGATATGCACGCCGGCCAGCATCTGGTTGATCGCCTTCATCGCCGAACCGGCGCCGGGCTCGGGGCCGAGATCGAACACGGTCTCGGCGACTGTATCGAGAACGGGCTTTGCCGCAGCAAAGGCCTCCGCGCTGCCAGAGGCCATCACGGAGAGCGCACCGCGCGCCGCCTTGGCGGCTCCGCCGGAAATCGGCGCGTCGAGATAATGCAGGCCGCGTTCCTCGCAGCGCGTGGCGAGAGCGCGCGCCTGGTCGGGAGCGATGGTCGGGCAGGCGATGATCACCGCGCCCGGGCGCAGATGTGCGGCGATGCCGTCGGCACCGAAAAGCACCGCTTCGAGCTGCGCGGCATTGAGCACAACGATAACCGCCGCATCCGCGCGGGCTCCCGCCTGCGCCACGCCGGCGCGATGGCCGCCCTCGCCGACGAGCTTCCCGACGGGACCGGGGGCCACGTCGAAGCCGAAGACGGTGGCGCCGGCGCGGATCAGCGTCGCGGCCATGCCGTAGCCCATGGAGCCGAGGCCGAAAAAGGCGATGGTCTGATCGGAAAGGCGCATGGCGGGGCTCCCGGAGATTGTCGAAGACGTTTCTGCGATTGTTTCATGCTGCGCCTGCGCTTTGAAGCCGTGCAGATCGCCTTTGCCCCTTTGGGCTTTCACGGATGCTGCGCTGCACAACCCGGGCGCGAAATTCATGCGCCGCAGCATTGACAGCGTTCAAGCCGCGCCGGTACTTTTCTCCCGTGCCGGCGATGCGATCCCATCGGCGCGCACAATGTTTCGCAGAACAAGGCCAACAAAGCCCACAAGCGAAACAGGCAGGCCCGGCGCGGCAGCGAACCGGGCGGTTTCGGGCAGGACGCTGACGCGCGATGATCCTCTACACATACGATCCCTGGCTGGTGCTGGCATCGGTTGCCATCTCGATGATGGCGGCCTTTACCGGGCTGACCCTGACGCAGGGTCTGTCGCGCCTGACGAAGGGTCAGCGTCAGGCGCGGATCGTGATGGCGGCGATTGCGCTCGGCGGCGGCATCTGGTCGATGCATTTCGTCGCCATGCTGTCGATGCGCTTTCCGGTTCTGGTCCATTACGACATCCTGCCGACGACCGCCTCCGCCCTGATCGCGATCCTGCTGGCGGGAATCGCGCTGCTGCTGATGCATTTCGGTCCACGCACGCACGCACGCATGGGGCTCGCCGGCGCGATCCTCGGCACCGGCATCGTGACGATGCATTATGTCGGCATCAACGCCATCGAGGGCTGCCGGCCGGTCTATGAGCCGGCCGGATTCGTTATCGTCGGTCTGATCGCGGCCGGAATGGGGGCTGCGGCGATCGGCATCGCCTATGGTCGGCGCACGCGGCGCAACACGTTGCTTGCCACCCTCGTTTTCGGTATCAGCGTGGTGGTGGTGCATTTCTCGGCGATGAACTGGACCGATTTCGTGGAGGTGAGCCGCACCGCCTTCGATGCGCCCGCGCTCGCCAATGCCCAGATCGCCCTGATCGTGCTTCTCGCCGGATTCGTGATCTCCGGCGCCTTCCTGCTCACGGCGGCGAGCATGCTCGCGAGCCCGGCGGACGATGAGATGGCGGCGTTATCCGGCGCCCTCGCGGCAAGCCCGACACTGCCGGCATCCGTTGCGGCGGCAACCGAAACCGTAGCCGCCGCAACGAATCACGCACAGAGTGAGCGCGTCGATTCAGCGAACGGGCCGCGCGAGACGGCGCGACCGGTCGCACCGGGAGAGGGCGCCGTGCCCGCCGTGCGCGTGCCCTACGAGAAGGATAGCTCGACCTATTTCGTACCTGCGGGCGAGATTTTTGCCCTGCGCGCGGAAGGGCATTATTCCATCGTCTATATCGCCTCCGGACGGGTCTTTTGCCCCTGGTCGATTTCGGAGGCCGAGAAGCGTTTGCCGGCGCAGTTCCTGCGGGTCCACCGCTCCTATCTCGTCAATACGGCGCGCGTCGCCGGTTTCCAGCGTCGCAAGGATAACGGCTTCTGTCTCCTCGACGGCAGCCCGTCCCTCGACCGCGTCCCCGTCGCACGCTCACGTATCCCGGAATTGCGCGCCGCTCTGGGCTTGGGGTGAGGCAGGCTGCAAAGTAGCAGCGCTTTGTCGCCCTGGTATGGAAGTTTTTACGGGGCCTGCCGGACAATTACGGTGTTCGACAGCCGTCAGGTCTCGCAAAGGCTCTGCTTCGATGGGCGGCATATCACGATCACGGACCGAAACCGACAGGGGACGAAATGGACAAACGGCAGACGCTGCACCGGTTTCTGGTGGAATATGAGTGGGTCCATATCAGCATCGGGGTGGTGGGTAACGCGACGTTCTTCGTCGGTTCGATCTTCTTTCTTCCTGCCTTCGACGGGTGGCTGACCTTCGGAGTCTGGCTGTTCATCACGGGATCGCTGCTGATGCTGTTCGGCGCTGTCGGCGACGGCTTGAAGAAATACTGGACCGGTCGCTACGGCGATCCGCGCGCGATCCCCTGAACGAAAACGGGCGGTACCATCACGGCACCGCCCGCATCATATTGAACGCGCATTGCGCAACGTGTCAGGCGATCACTCGACCTGGCGCGCCTCTTCGACCCAACCTTCGAACGTGTCGGCGTTTTCCTCGATCCACGCATCCGCATGCGCCTCGATGTCAGACATCGAATCCTCGCCCTCACGCATCAGCAGATTCTGGGCGGAAACGTCGTTGATGTCGATCTCGACGAGTTCGAGGAAGCGCGCGGCAGCCGGATTGGCCTCGGCCCAGTCGCGGTTGGCAAGCACGCGGATATCGTCCACGGCGAAGCCCAGATTGAGACCGTTGGCAGAGGTGTCCTCGGCCGTGGCATCATCGTTGTCGGGAAGCGAGGTATAGGGCACTTCCAGCCACTCGACGTCTTCACCCGGCACCAGCACGCCCGAAACCCAGAGCGGTGTCCAGGTATAGTAGAGGATCGGCTCGTCCTGCTCGAAGCGGGCGATGGTGTCGGCCATCAGCGCGAAGTAGCTGCCCTGATTGTGACGCACCGTGTCGCCGAGACCGTATTCCGGAAGCTGATGCTCGATCACGAGCTCGCAGCCCCAGCCCGGATTGCAGCCGGTGAGGTCGGCCATGCCGTCGCCATCGGCATCGAAGATCGCGGCGATTTCCGGATCCTGCAACTGCTCGAGATTGGTGATGCCGTATTCGTCGGCGGTCGCCTTGTCGATCAGGTAGCCCTGCAGCACGTTGGCGATGAGGTTGCCCATCTTCGTCAGCTGCGCCTCGCCGCCGGAATTCTGGTAGAATTCCTCATGCAGCAGGTTCCAGTGCACGCCGGTGAAGTCGGCATCGCCCTGGCCGAGCGCGACATGCATCACGGCATATTCGGCTTCGAGCGGATCCTCGACTTCGTAACCGAGCCGGCGCAGGCCCTCGAACAGGATCTCGTGCTGGAAGATTTCCTCGGCGATGCCGGAGGTGATCGGCTGGACGCTGACGCCCTCGCCGGGCATGTGCTCGTCAGCCTGGACCGCGCTGGCGGAAAAGCCGATCGCGGTGGCGAGCGCCATGGCGCTGACAGTGCGGAAATGCTTGGTCATGATGACTCCTCTGTGTCGATTCGGATTGGTATTGCCTTGCGGGGCTGGTTTGCAGCCCGGCAAAAGGATGACGCCCGCACCGCGCGGCGCAGCAGAAGCGGCATCCGGCGGCGCACACCATGCGGGGCACGGTGCGCGCCGAAAAGGGTCAGGCGGCGGCCTTGCCGCTCGCGGGCTGTGTGGAAGGCCCGGAGGCCGTTTCCGGCTTCACGTCGCCTTCCGGCTTGCCGCCCCCATTGCCGGCAGTGAGCCGGCGCACGAGGCCGATCGGCCCGCGGTCGAGCATGCGCTGCCCTCCACGTTCGCGCTCGCTCTGGGCCAGCGCCTGGGTCATGCGGTCGAGGATGATCGCGAGTACGACGATTCCGATACCGCCAATCACGGCGAGACCCATATCAAGTCGTCCGATACCCCGCAGGACCATCTGGCCCAGCCCGCCCACGGAGATCATTGATGCGATGACCACCATCGACAATGCGAGCATCAGCGATTGGTTCACCCCGGCCA
>Ga0076930_100381_pt1 | contig 46378 bp, 43 predicted proteins | sample HotLakConsoUCCRE_FD_71149 | JGI IMG/M metagenome (GOLD analysis project Ga0076930, IMG submission 71149) | Hypersaline microbial mat communities from Hot Lake, Washington, USA - Hot Lake Consortium UCC-RE (version 3) (version 3) ...
TGTCGCGCACGCTCTCCAGCGCCTGCTCGGCGCGGCCTTCCTGAATGAAGCCGATAATGGCGATGATCAGGACGACGGCGAAGATGACGCCGCTGTCGAGCCATTCGCCGAGCAGCGCCGTGATCACGCCGGCGACGAGAAGCAGGTAGATGAAGAGATTGTCGAACTGGCTGATGAAGCGCTGCAGCGTGGTGCGCTGCGCGCCCTGGGAAAGCTGGTTCCGACCGAAGCTCTCGCGGCGCTTCTCGATCGCGTCTGGCGAAAGCCCCTCATCCGCATCGACACCCAGCGTCTGCAGCGTGTCGTCGATGGACTCGGCATGCCATTTGCGCTCGTCGATAGCCTCGCGCGAGAGTTCCTGCGCCATATGCCCCTCTCCAACCCCGATTGCGGTCCGTTTGTAAACAGGAGCCGCTTCATCGCAGCCCGCAAGGGTAATCGAGCGGTGCAGCGAAGGTTCCAGATCAGGCTGATGCGGCGGACCCGTCGCCGGGTATGCCTGCACCGCCATTGCGCTGCAACATGGCATGCCCGGGCCGGCATCTCCAGTCTGCAGAAACACGGGCAGAGGGGTCGTCACGGATTGCGCAGCAGGCTGTCGTCAATCGCGACAGAAGGCGTGCAATCAATAGAAGGGAAATCAATGAGAAGGAGGCAGACGGTGTCCCGTCTGATGGTGCGGCCGAGAGGATTTGAACCTCCACCCCCTTTCGAGGACTAGCACCTCAAGCTAGCGCGTCTACCGATTCCGCCACGGCCGCAAAGCAGCCCCGTTTTTCCCCGGGGCGCGGCGGAGCAATTAGCAGATCGATTTGCCCCCCACAAGGGGTATTGTCGGTTTGGGGAAAAATAGGGGGAGTCCCCCCGCTGGGGAGGGAGGTCAGGGCGCGACCTGCATGGAGGGCGCTCTCTCCTTGTAACTTGAATTGCACCGTTTCTGGTACAGTGCCGGAGGTGGTGGCGAGTGTGAGATCGACGCCCCTCAGGGAAGCAGTCAAGGGCGGGGCGAACCCGGTTGCTTACCGGTATTCGCCGACCCATCTCAGCCCCCCTCAATGCCCCCTCAATGCCCCCGCGAAACACAGAAATCGACGGTCTCGATCAGCGCGTCCTTCATCGGGCCCTGGGGGAAGATGGCCAGTGCGTCACGGGCCATGGCGCCATAGTGGCGGGCGCGTTCGACCGTGTCTTCGAGGGCGCCGCATGCCTTCATGATGGCGACCGCGTGTTCGAGGTCGCCGTCGCGGATATCGCCTTCCTCGAGGGTGCGGCGGAAGAAGGCGCGGTTTTCATCGCTGCCGCGCCGGAAGGAGAGGACGACGGGCAGGGTGATCTTGCCCTCGCGGAAATCATCGCCGGTATTCTTGCCCAGATTGGCCGCGGCGCCGCCGTAATCGAGGGCGTCGTCAATGAGCTGGAAGGCGATGCCGAGATTCATGCCGTAGCTGCGGCAGGCGGCGATTTCCGCCTTGGGGCGCTCGGCGATGACGGGGCCGACCTCGCAGGCGGCGGCGAAGAGCTCCGCCGTCTTGCCGCGGATGATGGCGAGATACTCGTCCTCGTTCGTTTCGGTATTCTTGGCGGCGGCGAGTTGCATGACCTCGCCCTCGGCGATCAGGCAGGCGGCGGCGGAGAGGATTTCCAGCGCGCGCAGGCTGCCCACCTCGACCATCATGCGGAAGGCCTGGCCGAGCAGGAAATCGCCGACGAGCACGCTCGCCTCGTTGCCCCAGCGGATGCGCGCTGCGACCTTGCCGCGCCGCATGTCGCTCTCATCGACGACATCGTCGTGCAGAAGGGTGGCGGTGTGCATGAATTCGACGGCTGCCGCGAGCTTGACGTGGCCGGCGCCCTGATAGCCCGACAGCTGGGCCGTGGCCAGCGTCAGCATCGGGCGCAGCCGCTTGCCGCCTGACGAGATCAGGTGGTTGGCGACTTCCGGGATCATGGTGACTTCGGAGCCGGTGCGCGACAGGATCATCGCGTTGACACGCTCCATATCAGCCCTCGTCAGATCGACGAGACGCCCGATCCCGGGCTCGGCCTTGTCTTCGAAAGGTACGACGACGCCCACGCGCTCCATCCTCTTGCCAATTGGTCCGCACGGGACCTGCGGGGAGGATAGCGCAGTCTGCCGCCTTTCCAACCCGCTCTCGCGACTCTAAGCTCTCCCGGGTGCAAAGGTGCGCCGCAGGATCGTGATTGCATGCCGCGTTTTCGCATGACACTCAAATGCAAGCGCGCAAGCGCGGCGAATTTGCCACGGCATCGGCGCAGGCGCAATGCGGGGCAAGGCCGAGCGGAGACGGGGCGCAGATTGCGCACGCAGCGGTGAAGCCGCGCGGCAAGCCTGTCGCGAAAGGAGCGAAAGCATGGTCGAACTGATTCGCGCCAACGATCCGGTGCTTTTGTCCTTCGCGGAATCGCTGCTCGCGGATGCCGGCTTCAACGTGCTGCTCGTGGATACGCATATGAGCGTGCTGGAAGGCTCGATCGGCGCGATTCCGCGTCGCCTGCTTGTGGTCGATGACGAGGCCGATGCGGCGCGGCGCCTGTTGCGGGATGCGGGATTGGCGGGAGAGTTGCGCGATGCGCCCTGAAGCTGCGCCCGCCTATACGCAGGATACCCTGCTCGACGGGGGTGTCCGTCTGGTCCAGCGTGCGCGCGGCCATCGTGCCGGAACCGATGCGGTCCTGCTCGCCGCAGCGTTGCGCCCGGAGCCAGGCGCGCGGATTGCCGATTTCGGGGCGGGCTCCGGCGCGGTCGGCCTGATGGCGGCGCAACGCGCCGCAGGTGCCTGTCTCTACCTTGTCGAGCGCGATCGCGAACTGGCCGATCTCTGCCGTCTGAACGCCCTTGCCAACGGGCTCGCGCCGAAGACGCTCACCATCTGCGCCGATCTTCTGCTTGGCCCGGTGCTCGACCATGCCAGCATGGACTGCATCTACACCAACCCGCCATTCTTCGAACGCGATGAGGCACCCGCCTCCCCCGAGCCGGCTCGCTCCGGCGCCCATGTGATGCCGCAAGGCGGGCAGGGGGCATGGCTTGCTGCCGCGATCAGGGCGTTGCGTCCGCGCGGATACCTGGCGCTGATCCAGCGCGCCGACCGGCTGGGCTCCTGCCTGTCTGCTCTCGCAGCCGGCACGGGCGCGATCAGCGTGACTCCGATTCATCCCCGCATCGATGCGCCCGCCACGCGTATTCTCGTCACGGCCGTCAAGGGCGCGCGTGCCCCCTTGCAACTGCGCCCGCCGCTGATCCTGCACGGGCCTGAAGGCGGGTTCACGGAACAGGCGGAAGCGATTCACCGTGGCGTGGCGGATCTCTGGGGGGATGGACGATGAACCCCGGGGAGCCCTCCGGCCCGGGTGAAGGCGCCCGTATCCGGCAGGCGGCGCGGCCGATCAGGCGCGCCCGTCCCGGCGAGGAGGCGCAGCTTTTCGCGATCTGGGAGGCGGCAGTGGCTGCGAGCCACGATTTCATCGCGCCGGCGGATCTGGCCTTCTATGCCGCGCTGGTGCGCGAGCGCTATCTGCCGCGCGCACGGATCGATGTCGCCGTTGCGGATGATGACACGCCGCGCGGTTTCGTGGGCATTGCCGGCGACCGGATCGAGGCGCTGTTCGTCCATCCCGATCATGCGCGCTGCGGTCTCGGACGCCGGCTCGTGGAGCATGCGCGCCGCCGCCCGGGCTGGCTCTCGGGCGCGGCGGCCCCACGCGCGCTGCGGGTGGACGTCAACGAGGAGAACCTGCCCGCGCGTGCCTTCTACGAGCGGATGGGGTTCGAGAGGGTCGGTCGCTCGCGGCTCGATGCCTGTGGCAAACCCTATCCGATTCTGCATCTGGCCTGTGCGCAGGCCGCGTCCACGCGCTGACGGGCATCGCCCGGCTCAGCGGTTGTCGCCGATGATGCGCGACAGCACGCGGGCGGTATAATCCACCATCGGCACGATCCGCGCATAATTCAGGCGGGTGGGGCCGATGACGCCGAGCACCCCGACGATTTTCTGATTCGGGTCGTGGAACGGGGCCGCGATCAGCGATGAACCCGACAGTGAGAACAGCTTGTTTTCCGATCCGATGAAGATGCGCACGCCCTCGCCGTGCTCGGCGCGGGTGAGCAGTTCCACCACGTCGGTCTGGGTCTCCAGATCCTCGAATAACAGCCTGATGCGCTCCAGATCCTCGATCGCCTTGAGATCCCCGAGCAGATTGGCCTGGCCGCGCACGATCAGATGACGCCCCTCCGCGGCATTGGCCGGCATGGCCACGCCGCTCTCGATCAGACGCGCGGTGAGGGCGTCGAGCTCCTGCTCCATCATGTCGTGCAGGGCCCGGGTCTCTTCCTTGACCTCGGCGAGCGTGCGCCCCCTTATGCGGGCATTGAGGAAATTGCCGGCCTCGACGAGCGCGGAAGCCGGCAGGCCGGGGGGCAGGTCGACGAGACGGTTTTCCACGGAACCGTCCTCGGAGACCAGCACCACCAGGGCCCTGCCTGGATCGAGCCGCACGAATTCGATGTGCTTGAGGGGAGCATCCGCCTTGGTCGTGGCGACGACGCCAGCCCCGCGTGACAGCCCCGAGAGCATGGTCGAGGCCTGGGCGAGGGCGCCTTCGAAATTCTGTTCCATGGCGGCAGCGCGCATCTGCACCTCGATGCGTTCACGCTCCGTCTGGTCGAGATCGCCGATCTCCAGCATCGCATCGACGAAGAAGCGCAGACCGCTCTCCGTCGGCAGCCGTCCCGCGCTGGTATGGGGCGCGTAGATCAGCCCCGCCTGCTCCAGATCCGCCATGATGTTACGCACGCTCGCCGGCGACAGCGACATCGACAGCAGCCGGGAAATGTTGCGCGATCCCAGAGGATCCCCTGATGCGAGATAGTTCTCGACGATCTGACGAAAGATCTCCCGGGAGCGCTCGTTGAGAGCCGCGAGCGCCTGTGGTGGTGTGTTCGACGATGCCATCGGTTCGATACGCGTCCTTTTTTGATCGGCCTGGCCCATCAGGCGTGCCAATCAGCTTTTCCGACTGGTGCCACAGCCTACCATATGTGCGCATCGCGGTGCTTGCGCGCAAGCAGCGCGATGCGCTTGCCAAACGGGTGCCGGCGCGCGACATTCGCCCTGCAACACCAGCAGTCCCGTTCATCCAGTCCCGGCGCGGTTTCGTGCTTCCTGGATCCGGGTTTCCCGTCCCAGGCTTCTCCTCCCAGGTTTCCCAGCCCATGTTCCTTCGCCCATGACCCAGGACCAGGGTATCTTCCTCGCCATTCTCGTCGCCACCATCACCCTGTTCATCTGGGGGCGCTGGCGGCATGACATGGTCGCGGTCGCGGCTTTGCTCGCCTGCGTTTCGTTCGGCCTCGTCGATCGGGACGCGGCTTTCGAGGGCTTCGGCCATCCGGCGGTGGTGACGGTTGCCTGCGTGCTGATCCTCTCGCGTGCCTTGCAGGTATCCGGCGCCGTGGACGCCATCGCGCAGCGTTTCATTCCATCCGACGCCGGTTCTTTCATCACCCTCGCCGCGTTGACGACGCTCGGGGCGGTCTTGTCGGCCTTCATGAACAATGTCGGGGCGCTGGCGCTCCTGATGCCGGTTGCCATCCAGATGGCTGCGAAGCACGCAATATCGCCCGGCAAGGTGCTGATGCCGCTCTCCTTCGGCTCGATTCTCGGCGGCATGACCACGCTGATCGGCACGCCACCGAACCTCATCGTCGCCGGCTTCCGGAGGGAAACGGGTGAGAGTGCCTTCGGCATGTTCGATTTCACCCCCGTCGGCACCGTCGTCGCCGCGTCCGGGCTGGTCTTCGTGCTGCTCATCGGTCGCAAGCTCGTTCCTGAAAGAGGCGGGGGGAGCGCAGAGGGATTCGAGACGGACGCCTATATGACCGAGGCGCGGGTGCCGTCGAAATCGAAGGCCGCCGGCATGACGCTGAAGCAGATCGAGAAGGAACTCGACGAGGTCGATGCCACCGTGGTCGGACTGATTCGCAGCGAGGTGCGCATGCGCGCCCCCGACCCCTGGCGGAAACTGCGCATCGACGACATTCTCGTGATCGAAGCCGAACCGGATTCCCTGGCCGGCGCCCTCTCGGCGCTGGAGCTCAAGCTCGAGGAAGACAAGCCGCGCGATCCCGAATCTGCGGAAGCGCAGGCCGACGAGGATGACGACGAGCAGCGCGATGACGAGATCGCCATCAGTGAAATGGTGGTATTGCCCAACTCCTCACTGATCGGGCGGTCCGCCGCCGATATCCATCTGCGCACGCGCTTCGCCATCAACATGCTCGCCGTCTCGCGTCAGGGCCAGCGTTCGCGGGCGCGGTTGCGTACCTTCCGGCTCCGAGCCGGCGATGTCCTGCTGTTGCAGGGCGCCCCGCAGCGCCTGTCCGAATTCGCGACCCAGTTCGCGCTCGTGCCACTGGCCGAGCGTTCCGTGCGCATCCCCGATGCGCGCCAGGCGCTGATGGCTCTGGGCGTCATGGGTACGGCTATCGGCTTCGCCGCTTTCGGAATTCTGCCTGCGGCGATCGCCTTCGCCTTCGGCGTCCTCGCCGTGATGGCTTTGCGGATCATCGCGCCGCGCAACATTTATCAGGCGGTGGACTGGCCCGTGATCATCCTGCTCGGCGCGCTGATTCCCGTGGCCGGGGCGATGGCGACGACGGGCATCGCCGAAGTGATCGCCCTTACGATCCTTGACTGGGGCGCAGACCGCAGTGGTGCGATGGCGCTGGCCGTTCTGCTGGTCTTGACGATGACATTGTCGGCCTTCGTCAACAATGCCGCGACCGCGGCCGTGATGTGCCCGATCGCCATCAGCACGGCAGGTGCTCTGGAGGTCAGCGCCGATCCCTTGCTGATGGGCGTCGCCGTGGGCGCCTCCTGCGCCTTCATGACGCCGATCGGCCATCAGAACAACACCATCATTCTCGGTCCCGGGGGCTTTCGCTTCGGCGACTACTGGAGGCTGGGGCTGCCGCTGCAAGCCCTCGTGACAGCCGTCGGCGTGCCGATGATCCTGCTGGTCTGGCCGCTGTGAGATGGTACGGGTGTCGCCCTGCTGTGCGCGAGGCCGGCGCAAGCCTTGACAAAACCGCCAAAATGCCGGATCGCTCACGCCATATGAAAACACGTCCGGTGCCGGTTTCGAAGCTGGCCTGATGGAGTTCGCCGTGTCGATGCATGCTTCCCGGCCCGGTCCCGCCTCCCGGGGCCTTCGGGCGAAACGGAAAACGACGACGCCGATGACGGCCGTCGCGACGACGACGGGCTGAGCGCATTCTCGCCGTGGAGAACTCTCCCGCCCGGCGGGAGAGCGCCTCGAAGCGGCGGTAAGGCCGGCGCTTCGGGATACGGAGCCGGGAGAGTGTCTTTCAGGAGAATTCGACAATGGGTTACAAGGTCGCCATCGTGGGCGCCACCGGCAATGTCGGGCATGTCATGCTCGATATTCTGGCCGAGCGCGCCTTCCCCGCCGATGAAGTCGTGGCGCTGGCCTCCCGCCGCAGCCAGGGCAAGGAAGTCTCGTTCGGCGACAGGACCCTGAAGACGAAAGCCCTCGACACCTACGACTTCTCCGATGTCGATATCTGCCTGATGTCGGCAGGCGGGGATGTCTCGAAGGAATGGGCGCCGCGCATCGCCGCGCAGGGCGTGGTCGTGATCGATAATTCGAGCGCCTGGCGCTATGATCAGGAGGTGCCGCTGATCGTGCCGGAGGTGAATGCCGATGCGATCACGGGTTTCTCCCGCAAGAACATCATCGCCAACCCGAATTGCTCCACCGCCCAGCTCGTGGTCGCCCTCAAGCCGCTGCATGATCATGCCCGGATCAAGCGCGTCGTGGTCTCGACCTATCAATCCGTCTCCGGGGCCGGCAAGGCCGGGGAGGACGAGCTCGACCGGCAGACCCGTGCGGTCTATTCGATGAAGGACGCCGTCATCGAGAAGTTCCAGAAGCGCATCGCCTTCAACCTCATTCCGCAGATCGACGTCTTCATGGAGGACGGCTATACGAAGGAAGAGTGGAAGATGATGGTGGAGACGAAGAAGATCCTCGATCCGAAGATCAGGCTTACCGCCACTTGCGTGCGCGTCCCCGTCTTCGTCTCGCATTCCGAGGCGGTCAACGTGGAATTCGAGAATCCCGTCACGGCGGACGAGGCCCGCAATATCCTGCGCGGCGCGCCGGGGATCATGGTGATCGACAAGCACGAGGATGGCGGCTACGCCACACCGCTCGATGCCACCAGTGAAGATGCCACCTACATCTCACGCATTCGCGAGGATGCGACAGTGGAGAACGGCATCGCCTTCTGGTGTGTTTCGGACAATCTGCGCAAGGGCGCGGCGCTGAACACGGTCCAGATCGCGGAAGTTCTGGTCAACCGCAAGCTGATCAGCCCCAAGGCCGGCTGAGAAAACCCGCTTTTGCGCTGCATCTGGGGCGAAGCTCGAAGCAGAAAATAAGAAAGGCCGGGGTGACCCGGCCTTTTTCAGTTGCGAAAACCCTTGTCTTCTTGGTTCGCCCGGCGCGGCGGGTTCCCTTGCCGTTCGCCGGATCATCCTGGTCATCCGGCACGTGAAACCGGGAGGCAAGCGCATGGTGGACTTTACCGCGCCTCCGTCTCCTCTTCGCCGTCGAGCGCGGCCTCGTCCTCGGATGCCTCCGGCAGCGGGGCCGGATCGTCGGAGAGCGAGCGCAGATAGGCCAGCACGTTGGCACGGGTATCGACATTGCTCAGCCCGGCATAGGACATCGAGGTTCCCGACACGTAGTTGCGCGGATTCTCGATGAAGGCATCGAGCGATTCGAAGCTCCAGACATCGCCCTCGGCACCGCGCTCGGCCAGGGCCGAGGAGTAGCCAAAGTCCTTGTCGGCCATCGGCGCCATGACCACATCCCAGAGATTGGGGCCGACGCGATGCTCGCCGCCGGGATCGACCGAGTGACACGACGCGCAGGCGCGGAAGGCATTCTCGCCCCGCTCGGCCGAGGCATTGGCCAGGCGCACCGGCAGCGGATCGACTTCGACGACCTCTTCTGCCGCACCCTCGTCTTCCACCGGTTCGGGAAGGATCAGCGTGCCCAGCTGTGAGGGACGCGGCTCGAACAGCATCCCGGCAATGACGCTGATGCCGACGACAAAGAGAAGCGCGGCAAACACGGCGCCCATGATCTTGTTGAGCTCGAACGAGTTCATGCGACAGCTCCGGTCCGCTTCGCGCGGACATTGACGTGACGTTTCCTTGCGCGGCGCCTGCGCACCACGTTGCGGCGGTTGCTTAGCGCCTTTATGCCCCGTTTGACAATCAAAAACGGACACGCGCCATACGGGTTTCATCGTCGCAGTCATGCACGCCCGGTGTGGCATCGATTTCAAGGCGCGCGCCGGAGAGTTCTTCGTCATGTTCGGCCCCTCCGGTTCGGGGAAGTCAATCTTTCTCATCATCATTGGCGGCCTCGTCACGCCGACCGAGGGGACGGCGCGATTCGGGAGGCACGACCTGTCGGGAACCAAGTGAGCGGGAATTGATCCTGTGCCGGCGCGATCATTCCCCGGCGCAGCTCTCCGGCGGCGGCAACGCCTCGCCATCGTCCGTGCCATCGCCGAGAACCCCGAGGTTCTGCTGGGCGACGAACCCACCGGCGGCTTGATTCGGCGACCGGAATCAACGTCATCGGGGCGCTCGGCGCGACCACATTGGTGGTCACGCAGAATGCAGTGATCCAGAAGATCGTTCATCGCGTGGTGAATCTCGGCGATGGTCGCATCGGCGACGATCATCACAATGCCACGCGCAAGAAACCCTCGCAGGTGAGTCGGTGAGAGCCTGCGCGCCGTTCAGTAGACGCGGGTAATATACACGCTCCATATGCGCGTATTGCACGCAACGTCGTATGAGGATTTTACCCATCGCGCGCGCCCCGAATGGTTGCGCTCGGGGAGTTTTGACGGTAATCGCCTGTTATGTGACACTTTAGTACAGGCGGGCAGGGCATCGGTTTCGAGGAACGGCCATCTGCCGGGGAAGCAAGCAACAATTTTTGGGGCTGTACGTAGATATCCGTATGTGTTTCCTCGTGAAATAACGAGAAATCCTGAGCGGCTAGCGTATACCGGCCCGAAGAGCAGTGGGCCGTCGCCTGCACGAAGGCGTTGGTAACGAATTGAAAGAGAAGATCATGAGCAGCAGGGAAAAGATCGCCCTCTTTATTGACGGTGCGAATTTATATGCGACAACGCGCACGCTTGGTTTCGATATCGATTACAAGATGTTGCTGAAGGAATTCCAGAGCCGCGGCAATCTTTTGCGGGCATTCTATTATACGGCTATGGTCGAGGATCAGGAATATTCCTCGATCCGCCCGCTGATCGACTGGCTCGATTACAACGGCTACCGCGTCGTGACCAAGCCCACCAAGGAATTCGTCGATTCCTCGGGGCGACGCAAGATCAAGGGCAACATGGATATCGAGCTCACCATTGATGCGCTCGAACTCGCCCCCTACATCGACCACGTCGTGTTGTTTTCCGGCGATGGTGATTTCCGCTCTCTCGTCGAAGCCCTGCAGCGCCGCGGCGTGCGGGTGACGGTCGTCTCGACGATCTCGACGCAGCCGCCGATGGTCGCCGACGAGCTGCGCCGTCAGGCCGACGACTTTCTCGACATCGCATCCCTCGAAAAGAAGATCGGGCGCGACCCCTCCGAACGTGCCACGCGCGGGCCGGGGGAGGGAAGCCCGCGTACCGAGGGCGGGCCGCGCGGGAACGTGGCGCTCGAGCGTCGCTACGGCATCCGCCAGTCCCCGCCCACGGATGACGATGTGGAGGGCTGAAGCCGGCGGGATCGTGCCGGGAACAACAGTCGGGGTCGGCATTTCCGGGCTGCTGATACGCGGGAAGCCGGTGCGGCGTCTCAGCCCTTCTCGCGCATGATCCGCGCCTTGTCGCGCTCCCAACTGCGCTTCTTCTCGGTCTCGCGCTTGTCGTGGAGTTTCTTGCCGCGCCCGAGACCGAGCTCGACCTTGGCGCGGCCCTGATCATTGAAATAGATCCGCAGCGGCACCACCGTGTAGCCTTCACGCTGGGTGGCGCCGATGAGCTTGTCGATCTCGCGGCGATGGAGCAGCAATTTGCGCGGACGCTTGGGCTCGTGGTTGAACCGGTTGGCTTGCAGGTATTCGGGAATATAGGCGTTGAAGAGATACAATTCCTCGCGCATCGGCCCGGCATAGGCCTCGCCGATGGTCGCCCTGCCGGTACGAAGGCTCTTCACCTCCGTTCCCGACAGGGCGATGCCCGCCTCGTAGGTATCCTTGATCTCGTAGTTGAAACGCGCCTTGCGGTTATCCGCCACGACGCGGTGCGCGCTCTTTTTCGCTGTTGCCATGATCCACTCAGGCCAGGGGAATGTCGGCGATACCGAGCGCCTCGCGCACGACCGCCTTCGTCGGCTCCGATGCCGGAAGCAGCGGCAGACGCACCGTCTCCTGCATGCGTCCTTGCGCGGCCAGCGCGTATTTGACCGGCGAGGGGCTGGTCTCCAGGAAGAGCGCCGTGTGCAGCGGCATCAGCCGGTCCTGGAGCGCAAGCGCCTTTCCATAATCGCCGGCGAGGCAGGCGGCCTGGAACTGCGCGCAAAGGCGCGGCGCGGCATTCGCCGTGACCGAGATGCAGCCGTGCCCGCCATGGGCCATGAAGCCGAGCGCCGTGGCATCCTCGCCGGACAGTTGCAGGAAATCCGGCCCCATCATCCGCCGCTGGAGGCTCACCCGGCTCATGCTGGCGGTGGCATCCTTGACGCCGATGATGTTTTTGACCTCGAACAGCCGCGCCATGGTCTCGACCGACATGTCGATCACCGAGCGCGGCGGGATGTTGTAGATGATCAGCGGAATGCCGATCGCGCCCGCTACCGCCTTGAAATGCGCCTCCATGCCGGCTTGGGTCGGCTTGTTGTAATAGGGCGTCACGACGAGGACCGCATCCGCGCCGGCCTTCTCGGCGTGGATTGCGAAATCGATTGCCTCGCTTGTGGAATTCGAGCCGGCACCGGCGATCACGGGCACGCGGCCCTTCGCCTCGTCGATCACGATTTCGACGACCCGCTTGTGCTCGTCATGGCTGAGCGTGGGGCTCTCGCCGGTCGTGCCGACCGGGACAAGGCCACTGGTGCCCTCGCCAATCTGCCAGTCGACCAGCCGGCGCAGGGCGTCCTCGTCGAGGTCGTTGCCGGCAAAGGGGGTGACGAGCGCCGTGATCGAGCCCGAGAAGGCGGGTGTTGCCGTGGATTGTGCGGACATGGCGGCCTCCTGGACCGTTCCTGATATTGTTATCATGCACGCAGACGTGCCAAACTCGCTTTCACATAACCCTTGGCGCGGCGCGGCGCAAATCCCATGATGCATGATGATTCGCAAAGGTTGCCTTTTCTGCGGGCGCTGTCTTTTGCCGGCCATGCCGCAGTTGCAGCGAAGCGCACGCGTCATAACGGCGCCACATCGGTGCAGCATGGAACGGCGATGCCCGTTATCGCAGGAACCCGTGAGCACAGCAGGTTGCAGGCAGCAGGAGGCGCGCAGGTGATGGTGCAGGCAAGGACGCCCTCTGACGATCATGCGCTGCAGCGAATTGCAGTGCCCCGCTACGGGGATGCCGCCAGGCAGGTTCTTCCGATCGCCATCCTCTTTCTCGCCTGCATCCTGCTCGCGCTGATGCTGCGTGCCGGCCCGGCGCAGGGTGAAACAGCGCCGGTGAGCCTGCCCGAGACCATTGCCGTCGAGGATATTCCCGCCCTCTTCCCGGGGCTCGATATCGAGATCGCGCAGGAAGCGCTGACCCACTATCGCTTCGGTCGTATCGCCGAGGGTGACGCCTTGCGGGACGCGATCACCGATGAAGCCGCCGACGCCTTGCTCGAATGGTCAGCCGTGCGCTCGTCGGAGATGCGCGATTTCGCGCGCATTGCCGCATTCCTGCGCGCACATCCCGATTGGTCGGGCCGCAGCCTGTTGCGATTGCGCGCCGAGCAGGCCTTTGTGGAAACCGGCCCCGGGCCCGAGCATGTTCTGGCCTTCTTCGCGACGGAAGAGCCGCGCACCGGCCGCGGGCACCTGTTGCTTGCCCAGGCCTTGTGGGGATCGGGCGCGCGCGATGCCGCCGAGATCATGGCCCGGCGGGTCTGGCGCGACGAGCCCCTCGACGAGAATACCGAGGCACAGTTCCTCATCTCCTTCGCCCCCGCCCTGTCGCAGGCCGATCACCGCGTACGCATGGAGAACCGCCTTTTTGCCGAGGACTGGACGGCAGCCGGACGTGCGGCGCGCTTTGCCGGGGAGGATTTCGACACGCTGGTCGCCGCACGCCGCGCGCTGATGCGCGATCCCGGTGGTCTCGATGCCGCCCTGGAGGCGGTGCCGCCGGCCTTGCGCAATGATTCCTCCCTGCTCTTCACACAGGCGCGACGCCTGCGCCTCGATGATGATGTGCGCGGCGCCGCCGCCATCATCGCCCGTGCACCGCGCGCCATCTCCGTGATCGGCAATGGTGATGCCTGGTGGGTGGAGCGCCGTATCGTGGCGCGCAACCTGCTGGAAGAGGGCGAAGACGCGCTCGCCTATGAACTCGTCTCCGGCCATGCCGCGCAAGCACCCGGCGATTTTGTGGATGCGGAATTCCATGCCGGCTGGATCGCCTTGCGCTTCCTGGGCGATCCCGAGCGTGCGATTCCGCATTTCGAGGCGATCAGGCAGATTGCCACAACGCCGATCTCGCTGTCGCGGGCCGATTACTGGCGGGGCAGGGCGCTGGCTGATCTTGGGGATGAAAATGGTGCGCGGCAGGCTTTTGCGGCGGCTGCGCAGCATGTCACGGCCTTCTACGGGCAATTGGCGCATCAGACCCTCGATGCCGGCCCGCTTGCCCTGCCGCCGCTTCCCGCAATCGATAATACGGTGATCGCGCGCCGCGACGCCATGCTCTTCACCCGCGCCATCGTACTGTTGCATGCGCTCGAGGCGGAAGATCTGGCCGCAGCCCTGCTCGGCGATCTCGGGCGCACGCTCGACGATGTGGCGCTGCTGCGTGCCTTCGGCGAACTCGCGCAGGCGCTTGATAATCCGCGCGCCCTGCTCGGGCTTTCCCGATCAGCCGTGTTGCGGGGTCTGCCACTTGACAAACTGGCCTATCCTCTTGGAGCCGTGCCCGATTTTCCGCCTGTCGGTCCCGCTGTGGAGCGGGCCCTGGTCTACGCCATCGCCCGCCAGGAGAGCGCTTTCGACCCGCAGGCCGTCTCGCCTGCCGGCGCGCGCGGCCTGATGCAGTTCATGCCGGCGACGGCGAGGCGCGTGGCGCAGCGCTATGATGTGCCTTTCGAGGAGAGCCGCCTCCTCGGCGATCCCGTTTATTCGGCCAAGCTGGGAGCTGCGCATCTTGGGGAATTGCTGGCGGACTGGGACGGCTCCGCAGCACTCGCCTTCGCCGCCTACAATGCAGGGCCCGGCCATGTGCGCCGCTGGATTTCCCGCTTTGGCGATCCGCGCCGGGGCGGGCATGACATGATCGACTGGGTGGAGCAGATTCCGTTTCCCGAGACACGCAGCTATGTCCAGCGCGTGATGGAAAACCTCGTCATCTATCGCCACCGTCTCGGCGAGGAGCGTCCTCTCGCCATCGATGCGGAACTGCGTGCCATGCGCTAGCGCGCGTTCCGACCTGACGGAGTCAGGCCGGGCGCTCCAAGTGATTGTTCGACGCATCATTTTTCCGTCAGCCGGTATCCAACTGACGGAATGATGCTCGAGGCAGCCTGTTCCGACCCGTCGGAGTGTTGCGCCGGAATCGGCGGTGGTGTCAGTCCGGCTCGCTCAGACGGGATCTCAAACCGCGCAGGACATCAATCGCTGTTCTGCGACCCCGGCGCCGGATCGCTTCGATGGACAGCATCGCGGAAGCCGCACCGCTACCCGGTGGCGCCACGACGATATCCGCGATCCGATGCCGTTGTACGAAAAGATCGTCGAGGACGGTCCTCTGCAGGGCGCAGGAATTGAGCGCGACCATTCCCTCGGATTCATGCAGGATCGCATCCTCGAGCAGGATGCCGGGAGCCAGTTTCGCGAAACGCTCGTCATACGTGCTCTTCCAAAGAAAGACTGTACCGTTCCGGACCAGGGAAAGCGACAGCGCGATGGTGTGTCCATCGAGGGTGAGCCGGTCGAAGCGGCGCGTCCCCGCCGGCGCTTCCGGGGCGAAGAGCCTTTCGCACATCGTGCGTGTGGCCAAGGACGCCGCCATCGCCCCGCCCTGCCGGCCCTTCCAGCCCTGCCCCTCCAGCCTCAGGAAATCTTGCGCCGCATCAGAGCAGGCCTGAGGCTCCATTCCCGTCTCGTAGCCGGGATCACCCGCTTCCGACAGCCGGTTGCGCAGGCGGCGAAGGCTGCGGCGCCGGTTGTCGCTATGAGCCGCTCGGGCGAAGTCGGCATAGCTGTCGGCGCGCGTGGCAACAGGGCGCGCGAACCGGTCGAAGACCCGGTGCGGCCATCGCATCTCTTCGAGCGCTGCGAGCAGGGCCTCGCCGACGGCGGTGTCGCAGTCGCAGCGTCCGATCATGAATGGTGTCGCGGGGGCGAGGCTTTCGGCAATGCGCAGCAAGGACATGGCCCATGCCCCGTGAGGCTGCCTCCCGGCCAAACCCTGTGAGACAAGCGGCAGCGTATCGGTGATGAAGGGGGAGGTCAAACAGGCCGATCCGCGCCACAGGCCGCAGCGAGCCGCCCCGGGCAGGAAAGGCCAAAGGGCAACCAGCTCTCCCTGCTGCTTGAGGCCGGCAAAGCGCAACCTTGTGCGCAATCCGGGTGAGACGGCAAGCAGAGCCTCCAGCGTATCTGGTTCGTAAAACGGGTTGGCTGACAAGGCGTTACGCGACAAATCCCGCCAGGCATCACGCGCGGCGAAGGCGGCCTCGGCGTCCCACAGAAAGCCGCACGGCTCCCTCGAACCAACGCCCAGGGCAGTCGAGCCGCCTGGCAGCGCCGATGATTGTCCGGGAATCGAGGGCATTGCCCGATGGCTCCTGTGCTGTACCAGCCATGCACTCAATGGATGCATTACATATCGTAATGGAGACGATACTCTCCCGCGCTTACGATAAATTTAATGAAACTGTCTGAAAATTATAGGGAAATTCACGCGTTTGAGGAACAATGCGGGTTACCGGACGTTTGCCGGTCGATGCGGCATGCGGAGGATGGACGGGGTACAGTTCAGGGTGGGTGCGGGAAACAAACCGTTCGGCAAAGGTAATCTGACTCCCATGTTGCAGCGATACGACGAGGATTCATCCAGCACGCCGCCCGCATCGGACGGTGAAAGGTCCGGGCGTCGTCGCATCTTTCCCGTGATCGAGCGGACGTTTCCACAATTTCTGGTCATTGCGATCCTCGTGCCGCTGCTCGTCTTCGGGTTTGCCGCCTATCGCGACTGGCAGGATGTGCAGGCGGAGGCGGGCGCGCGCATCACCTATGTGCGCGATGCCCTGGCCGAACATGCCTTGCGTGTTTTCAAGACACACGAACTGGCTGCCTATGCCGTGCGGGACCGCGTGCGCGATCGTTCCTGGAGCCGCATTGCAGCCTCTGCGGACATGAGCAGTTTTCTCGCATCGCTTGCCGAGAGCTTTCCGGAAATTGCGTCCATCACACTCGTTGACGCTTCCGGCACCCTGCGTGCTGGCAGCGAAGCGTTCCCGTCCGAGCCCCGGGATTTCTCCAGAACGCGCTGGTTTGCGCAATTGCGGGACGAGGGCATGACGCGGGTCGTCGATACGGATCTCCCCGATGATGCACGCGAGCGCGGCGCCTTCACCCTTGCCTTTCGCCTTGATGATGTAACGGGAGCCTTCGACGGCGCCATACGGCTCGTCCTCTCGCCCGGCTATTTCGGCCAGTTCTATCGCGACGCCTACCCCGATGCCGGCGCGGTTGGCCTGGTGCATGCGGATGGGACCTTCCTCATCCGCTATCCCCTGGATCTGAGCCTGCCCGAACGACTGGATGCGCAATCCGCCTTCTTTCGCGAGACGGCGGCGGCCGAGAGCGGCAATTTTCGCGAGCGTTCGCCGGTGGATGGAGCGGAGCGCCGCTACGGCTATGCTCGTGTGGGGGAGTTTCCCGTCTATGTCACGTTCGGGTTGAGCCGTGGCGAAATGGTGCAGTTATGGCTGTCGCGGCTGCGCGCATACGGGGCATTCTTCATTCCCGCTGGCGCAGCGCTGGTGATCCTCGCCCTGTTCGCCTGGCGCAGCCATCGCGAACTCGAGGATACGGTCGAATTGCGTACGGCGGCCCTTTCCGCGGCGATCTTCGAGAAGAACCAGTTGCTCAAGGAGGTGCATCACCGCGTCAAGAACAACATGCAGATCATCTCTTCGCTGATCCGCATGCAGGAGCGGGTTCACACCTCGCCGGAGGAAACCATCCGTCGGGTTCAGGCCATGGCGCTGGTACATGATCTCATCTACAGCCACGGCGATTTCGCGAACGTCAATCTGGCGGCCTATGCGCATCGCCTGGTCGAGCGGATCAAGCGCACGCGGGACGAGGAGATCACCTTCTCGATGCAGCTCGAACCGGTCGCCCTGGCGCTCGATCGCGCCATGCCCTTTGCCCTGATCCTGAGCGAAGTGATCACCAACGCGGTGGCCCATGTGGCTGATGAGGGACGCGGCGAGATCACGGTCCTCTTGCGCCGTGACGGCGAAGAGATCGAATTGTGCATTGATGACGACGGCATGGGCGACAATCCGGAAGTGGACGGGCGCGGTTTCGGTCTGCGGCTGATCAAATCGCTCGCGGTGCAACTCGGCGCGCGGATCAGCTATGACCGCAAGCACGGCGCCACCTTCAACATGCACTTTCCCGTCGATCCTGCATGAGCGACGTTACCAGCTGCGCCGCGCACCATTGTCGATATGGAGAAGCCCGTTTCCGTAACGCTTCAGGCCGCCCACATCGGGATGATCACGCAGGAAGGCCAGGACTTCGCCACCATTGGCATCGACGCGGAAATCGATGGCGCGGCAATCCAGATGCAGTGAACGCGATGCCCCGCCCGCACGGCGATTGCGCCCCGGTGAGCGGTGGGTGGATTGCACCGAGACTTCTCCAAAGCGCGCTGCGACTTCGGCGAGGACGGTTTTCAGATTACCCGGGAGGCATGATGTCGGCGTGCTGGCGCGCACCACGATCGCTCCGGCCTCCAGATGGTTACGGAACCCGCCGAGGCCGCGCCCGCCGCGATGCGTGCCGGCGCCTTCAGCCTCCATCTGGTGCGGCGGGATCCAGGAGGCCATACGGTCATCCTGCGCATGCGCCGAGGTCACGGCAGGGGTGATTCCGAAAAAACTGATCCCGGCGATCATGCAGGCGGTTGCACAGCGCGCCTTGAAGCTCTTGCCACCCGCAGGTGCGAGAGCGGCCTGAAGCTGGATACGCATGACATCTTCTCCACTTCGCCCCTCCCGTTTTTCAGGATCCCCGTGGCGCGCGACCTTTCCGGTCGCGTCTGGTCGTTTGCGTGCACGCGCCTCGCGCAGCCGCTTGGATGCGGCAGGTTCGGACGTGTCGCGCGGGGTTGTTTCAAGGGGCCGAATGTGGCGGCTTGCCGAAGGAAAAGGGACGATTATGCGAAAATGCCGCGAGAATGGCGGTCCAGAGTTGTTCGCGCGTGCGTAATGGCCGGTCGCATTGTGGTGACGTCAATCGGGCGCGCCTCGGCGCTCGAGCGTAAATCCGGGAACCCTGTCCACCTGAGCAAGGCGGGAATCGAGGGCCGGCAGCAGGCATGCGAGATCCTGTTGCAGGGTCCAGGGTGGATTGGCGACGATCAGCCCGGAGCCGGCGAGACCCCCCTCTTCCGCAGGATTGCGCACACGTGCCTCGATCCTCAGTACCGGGCGCGACAGGGTATCGAGCGCCCCGAGCGCGGCATTGACGGCAGCTTGCTGCTTGATCGGATACCAGCCGGCATAGATCCCCGTCGGCCATTTGGTCAGGGCGCGCGCGATCTCGCGCACGAGTCGCGGCAATTCGCCAGTTTTCTCGTAGGGCGGATCGATCAGCACGAGCCCGCGTTTCTCCTTCGGCGGGATCAGGGCATGCAGGGCCTGCCAGCCATCGAGATGCAAAGCCTTGAGGTTGCTGACCTGATGATAGCGCAAGGCGAGGGCGGCGTGGTCTTGCGGGTGCAGTTCCACCAGAATGCCGCGATCCACCGGACGCAGCATCTCGCGGATGATGGCGGGCGAACCGGGATAGATACCCTCCCCATGGCGCGCGCGTACCTGCGCGAGGACGGCCCGGTAATCGGCCAGAACGGCCTCGATTTCGGGCGCGAAGGGTTTTGTGAGCCGCCCGATTCCGTCACGCCATTCACCCGTGCGCTCCGCCTCGTCGCCCGAGAGGTCGTAGAGACCGGTTCCGGCATGGGTATCGATCACACGGAAGGGTTTCGGCTTGAGGCGCAGATGGGCAATGATGCGGGTGAGCACGACATGCTTGAGCACATCGGCGAAATTCCCGGCATGGAAAGCGTGGCGATAATTCATGCCGGATAATCAGGCCTTTACGGGCGCATGGCCCGGCAATTCGGGCCGGCATGTTGATGGCGCACATAGGCGGCGGCGCACCATTCGACACCCCAGCCGCCGAAGAGCCCGGTCCCTTCCGTGATGATGTAGTCGATGCGGCTGTTGCGCGGTTCTGCCTTGGTCTCGATGCGGGCCCGGGCCTGGCAGAACCGGCGCGGAATATGGCTTGGCCCCCAGGGGCGCAACGCGATCTGGCGTGGCTCGGTGATGGCGGCAAGGCGCAACCCGCTGTCCCAGAAACGCCGCTCGCGGGTATCGAAGCCGCGGTTTATGCGCGACAGCACGACCGGGTCGTCACAGGTGGGGAGCGTGCCGGACCAGCCGAGCAGCCTCTCCTCGGCGGGTGGAAATCCGCGATCACGGGCCTCGACCGCTACCGGCGATGTGAGGCCCGCGAGCAGCGAGGGGATGCTTGCGAGCAGCATTGCGCCGATACGTGTCCAGAGGCGATCGGCCGGTTTGTTCGTGGCGCTGATCCTGCGCATGGGCGCTCTCTTTTCCTCTCGCGCCGGGAGACCGGGCGCTTCACGAAGATTACGCGCGCGACAATCCTCCAGGCAGCGAACCCGGTCAAGCATTCAATAGATCGGTCCGAACCCGCCCCTCACGCCCGGGGACAGGGCCGGTTCGGCGGGCAGGATGCCGATCGCGGCCTGCGGCGTGGCAGGCGCAAGCCCGGAAGCCGGGCGCTTGAAGACCGGTGTGCGCTGTTGCGGCGGCGGCGGTGCATCCGGATCGATGCGCGGCGCGAAGCTGATATCGGGGCGGCAGACCCGGTATTCCCCGCGTGCATCATGGCGGGCGAGGTCGAAATGGAAGTGATCGTCATGGAAGGCGTCGGCGCCGGGGCCGAGCACGGTGGAGAAGCCCCGGCAAGCGCCGAGGAAGACCTCGCGCAGGAAAGCGCGCTCGTCTTCCTCGCCACGCCAGCCGCGCCGAACCGTGACGTCGCGCCCATTGGCGAGGGTGAAGGCCATGACATCCACCGCATTGCCGAATGCGTGCTCGGAGAGCGGTGCACCGCGCCGGCTGTTGCGCGTGCGGCAGGCGTAATCGCCACTGCGCATTGCCACGACACGCGAGCCGAAATACAGCGCGGCTGCCGGTTGCACGATCTGTTCGAGCCAGCGCTCGGTCTCGGCGATGACGGGGCAGCCCAGCGTGGCCGGATTGGAGAGCTGGACCGTGCCGCCGCTCAGGGCGGTGACGCGAAACGGACGCCCGATGCCGCATTGACCGGGGCCGTTGATCGGTGAAAGTCGGGAGGCATAGCTTGAGGTTGTCACATCGCCACGCGCCAGACAGGCGCGTTCGGCCTGCCCGCGCCAGGCATCGCGCTGCTGGCCGGGCAAAAGCGCGCAGCCCGTCAGCACCAGGCCGACGCCGCACAGAACACCAAAGGCCAAGGTTACGCGACGCATGTCCCGATAATGCGGCACATACGGTTAAGGAACGGTCAACCGCGATCGGTCGAGTCGCCCGAGATGCCTGCAACTGCTCATGGCCTGCCATCACGCGCCCGGTGACGGCTCATGCCCAGGCGACGTGTCACGAGCGGCCAGAAGGGCCATAGCCCCGTTCACCAGCAACGCCTCCGCGCCCATGCCGGATTCGTCCAGATGGCCGATCGCATCGAGGGTCGCCACCCCGTGCGACAGGCTCCAGATCTGGAAGGCGAGGGGCCGGGCCGCCTCCACTGGCATGGCCCGGGCCGAGAGAACCGAGGCAATGGTGCCGATCAGGAGCTGGAAGGCGGCTTCGTGGTCAGCATCGGGCTCCACATGCTCGCCTGCGGAAAAGGCGAACATGGCCGCGTAATAGCCAGGCTCGGCGCGGGCGAAGGCGAGATAGGCCCGCCCCATCCGGGCCAGCGCCTGCTGCGGGTCGCTTTCGCCCTCCACCGCCTCGGCGATCCTCAGGCCAAACAGATGAAAACCTTCATGCGCGACAGCCGCGAGCAGGGCTTCGCGGTCGGCAAAATGGCGATAGGGTGCAGCCGCGCTGACGCCGGCCTTGCGGGCGGCATCGGCGAGCGTAAATCCCTTGGGACCGCGTGAGGCGAGCAGTTCGCGGGTCGCGCGGACCAGTGCCGCACGCAGGTTTCCGTGATGGTAGCCCCGTTTTTCCGGGTGCCCAGCCGGCGTCTGTCGCGCCGTTTGAGGTTTGTTCATTGTCTCGAACTTGGTTATTGCGCTTCGTAATATGAACCAATCGTGTCAGTCTATGCTAGAGTTCAGTGTCAATTATTTGCCATGAAAGGCATCATGCTCTCGCTTCTCGACATTTTGCGCCGCATCGATGCGGGCCAGATCACTGCGCAAACCGCCCTCTCTCACAGCCTCGACCTGATCGAGGCCGGGGAATACCGGGTCCGCGCCTTCAGCCATATCGACACCCGTGCCATGGCGATCGACCGTGGTCCCCTGCGCGGCATCGCCGTCGGTATCAAGGACATCATCGATGTGGCCGGCATGCCCACGGGAATGGGCTCGCCGATCTATCGCGATTATCATCCGCGTGCGGATGCGGCGGTGACGGCAATGCTGCGCCGGGCGGGGGGCACGCCGGTGGGGAAGACCACGACCACCGCCTTCGCCTTCCTTGATCCCACCGAGACACTCAATCCGCATGACCCCGCCCATACGCCCGGGGGCTCCTCCGCCGGCTCGGCGGCTGCGGTCGGGGCCGGCATGCTGCCGCTCGCCGTCGGAACACAAACCGGTGGATCGGTGATCCGTCCCGCTTCCTATTGCGGTGCGGCTGCGATCAAGCCCTCCTTCCGGCTGCTGCCCACGATCGGCGTGAAATGCTATTCCTGGGCGCTCGACACGCTCGGCCTGTTTGCCGCGAGCATCCCCGATCTCGCCTATGCGCTGGCGTCACTCGGCGAGCGTCCCGATCTGCGCCTGCCCGGAGATGTGCCCCAGGAGAGCGGAGCCGATCTGCGCATCGGCATCCTCATGCAGGACTACGCTGATGCGCCGGAGCCTGACTCGGTAGCTGCGCTCGAAAGCGCGGTGAAGGCGGTCGAGGCGCGCGGCGCCAGCGTGGTCGAGGCGTCCGTGCCGCAGGAATTGACCGAGGCCTTTGCGGTGCACGGCGTCATCCAGGACTATGAGGCCGCCCGGGCGCTGGCCTGGGAATACGATGCGCATCGCGATCAGCTGCCGCCGATTCTCGGCGAGGCGCTCGACGGCGCCCAGAACGTGAGCGCGGCGGAATACGATGCCGCCCGACGCACGGCGCACAGGGCGCGACGGGTTATGAAGGATTTATCTGCGGGGTTCGACGGCTTCATCACCTTCGCCAGTCCGGGTGCCGCTCCGGAAGGGCTCGCCTCGACCGGCGATTCGCGCTTCAACCGGCTGTTTACGCTGCTGGGTCTGCCCGCCGTGTCGGTCCCCGGTCTGCGCAATGCTGCGGGCCTGCCCGTCGGCATCCAGATTGTTTCCGGTTTCGGGCATGACGACAAGGCGTTGCGCATTGCCGCATTCGTTGAAAAAGCGCTGCATTCGCGCCTGTGAACAACTGGCTTGCGGATCGTATAAAGCCGTTGTGTTACAATATCTTAACGGATGATTAAGGATGATTGACATCGTCTGTCCGCCCGGGCTTGTGACGAAAGCGTCTTGCGATTGATGCTGAGCATGCTAACCTCATTGGATGGTCCCCCGTCAGGGAGGTGTGACATGGGCCTGATCTCGAGACTCAACTTGATCCCGAAGTTGAATGTCGCTGCAGTTTGCGCCGCTCTGGTTTTCGTCGGCGCCGTGGTTGCGGGAGTGTTTTGAGCAAACAGCGCCGCAGAAGCGCGTAACGATCGAACCAATGCACAAGAGTTCGGGCCCGTCGTCGGAAACAGCTGACGGCGGGTTTTCTGATCCGGGTCGGTAATGCGGTTTTCCGCTCCGCTTTTCCTAAGCCGGTTTGGCGCTTTTCGCGGTTTCGCCCCTCACCGAGGCCCGTTTACCCTGGTGGGCCGGATCAGCACAGCGAGCGCTAACGGATGGATGAGCCCCTGACCTTCGAGACCGATTTTGATGCCCCGGCGGGACAGTGCCAGCGCCTGTCGCCCCTGGTGCGACGTGTGGTGGCGGGAAATGGCGGGCCAATGACGTTCACCGGGACCTGCACCTATCTCGTGGGAGCCGGACAGGGTGGCGTCGCAGTGATCGATCCGGGCCCGGACGATCCCGCCCATGTCGAGGCGCTGCTGGAAGCGCTTTCCGGCGATCCCGTCACGGCGATTCTCGTCACGCATACCCATCGCGATCATTCCCCGGCTGCAATCCTGCTCGCCCGTGCGACCGGTGCGCCGGTAATCGGTTGCGCGCCCCACCGCGCAGCGCGACCGCTGGCGGCGGGTGAGGTCAACCGGATGGAGGGCGCCGGCGATACCAGCTACGCCCCGTCGCGCATCCTCGCCGAAGGCGAGAATGTTGCGGGACATGACTGGCATCTGGAGGCGGTGGCGACGCCCGGGCATACCGCCAACCACCTCGCCTTCGCCCTGCGCGAGGAGAAGGCGCTGTTTTCCGGCGATCACGTCATGGCCTGGTCGACATCCTTCGTCGGGCCGCCCGACGGCAACATGGCCGATTACATGGCCTCGCTGGAGAAGCTGCGCGGGCGTGACGATGCCGTCTACTGGCCCGGTCATGGAGGTCCGGTGCGTGAGCCGACCCGTTTTGTGCGCGCCCTTATGGCCCATCGCCGCCAGCGCGAGGCGATGATCCTCGCCCGTATCGCTGCGGGCGATGCCGCCATCCCCGAGATCGTCAGGAATGTCTATCCGGGCCTGGCTCCGGCCCTGCATGGGGCGGCGGCGCTCAATGTCCTTGCGCATCTGGAGGATCTCGCCACCCGTGAGGCGGTGCGTGTGGAGGGCGCGCTTGGTCTGGACGCGCATTACCATCCGGCCTGAACCACCCTCAGCGCGGATTTTCCAGAAAGGCGATTTCGTCGAAATAGCTGCGCAGCAATGCTGCATTGGCACCGATATCATAATTGCCTTGCGGTGCGGTGGCGCGGGCATCGATCCGGACCCGGTCACCAATCGGGGTGAGGCGCACCGAGAGCCGGAGGGGCAGGTGTAGCAGCGGCGTCTCCCCCTGCGCCTCGAACCCGCGTGACGCGTCCTGCGGGTCGATCTCGCCAGGCCTTGCCGATGCAGGACCGGGCGCCGATCCGGTATCGTCGAGAAAGGCCGGGCGCGGCGGGGGAAGCGGTGGCGGCGCATCGGGATCGCGCGGCGTCCTCTCCTCCGATGGCGGCGAATCCGGCGGCTCGGCGATCCGCAATCCCCGGCTGACGGCTGCCCGTCTGGCCAGGTCATGGGCTTGTATGATCGGGATGTCGAGAAAGAGCGGCGGCACCTGCGCGCGCGCGCGCCATCTCTGCGTCATTGGGGCTTGCGGGATCAGCCGGTCGAGAACCCCGCCACGTTGCGGCAACGCGTCCGTCAACTGCCTGAAGGGGGGCGGAGAGACCTGATCTGTCGTCAGATCCCGTGGTTGCGGGGCATACAGACGCAAGCCGCCCAGATAGGCCGGCAATGCCAGGAGCATCGAGGCGAGCACGAATCCGGTCAGGGACGCTCCGAGCCCGCGCCGGCCCTCGCTCCAGATTCGCGCGAAAGCCATCAGGGCGAGGATCAGCGCCAGCACGGCGAAACCGAGGCCGCCGAGGATCGCGACCATCCCGGCATCGAGTTCGATCTGCCGGCTGCGCGTCAGAAGGAGAGCGATCGAGGTCACCGCCAGCGCCATCAGCGCCATCCGTTTCGACCAGATGGCGCTGCGCGACATGGGTTCGACGACGATGATACGACGCATCAATCTCCCTTCCCGGATCGTTTCTGCCGACGCTCGGCCACTCCCTTTCTTGCAGATGTCACGCCGTTTGCAACCGGGTTTCGGGTGGGAGCCGCCGCGTCGCCGGTGAGTGGATATGGGCGTTCGCGCCCGGGCGGTGCGCGCAGGGATGCAGGGCGAACAGCATGGCAAAACGGCAAGAGCGCGCGTATCAGTCACGTTCAGCGGCGCCGCGGGCGCCGGGATCATGACGGGAGGCGAGGACATGCTGAAACTGACGGACAAGATCGCGCTGGTCACCGGAGCCGGATCGAGCGGGCCGGGATTCGGCAACGGCAAGGCCATCGCCACCATCTTCGCCCGCCAGGGCGCGCGGATCATCGGCATCGATCGCGATCCGGAAGCGCTGGCCGAGACGCAGCGGCTGATCGAGGGGGAGGGGGGCAGCTTCACGGGGCATGCCTGTGACGTCACCGACGAGGCCTCCGTCGCTGATCTGTTTGCCCGCATCAGGGCCGATTTCGACCGGCTCGACATCCTCGTCAACAATGTCGGGCGCTCCGAGCCGGGCGGGCCTGTGGAACTCACGCACGAAGTCTGGGACGAGCAGATGGACGTCAACCTCACCAGCGCCTTCCTCACCTGCAAGCACGCCCTGCCGATGATGGAAGCGCAAGGGGGCGGTACTGTCGTCAACGTCTCCTCGATCGCGGGGCTGCGCTATATCGGCAAGCCGCAGGTGGCCTATGCTGCAGCCAAGGCGGCGCTGATCCAGATGACCAAGACCACGGCCGTGATCTATGCAGATCGCGGCATCCGCCTCAATTGCGTGGTGCCCGGCCTGATGGACACGCCGCTGGTGCGCCGGCTCGCGGACAAATATGCCGGCGGAGATTACGAGGGATTCGCGGCGACGCGCGCGAAACAGGTGCCGATGGGGCGGATGGGCGATTCCTTCGACGTGGCCCATGCCGCCCTGTTCCTCGCCTCCGAGGAGGCGCGCTACATCACCGGCACGGAGATCATCGTCGATGGCGGCATCACGGCGGCCACGCGCTGATCAGGCGGGAATGCGCAGGCTGGCGCGCAGGCCGCCCAGCGGACTGTCATCGAGGCTGATATCGCCGCCATGCGAGCGCGCGATGTCGCGGGCGATGGCGAGGCCGAGTCCCGAGCCGCTCTCGTCCTGGTTGCGCGCCTCGTCGAGCCGCACGAAGGGCTTGAACACTTCGTCGCGCTGGTCTTGAGGGATACCCGGCCCGTCATCATCGACATGCATGACCAGCCAGCGGCTTTCATGGTTGGCGTTGATGGCGATGGTCTCGCCGTGGCGCGCGGCGTTGGAGACCAGGTTGAAGGCGAGGCGGCGGAAGGCGTCGGGACGTACCACGACCTGCGGATCACCCTCGATATGCAGCCGTGTCGCATGCCCCTGTCGCTCGGCATCGGAGCAGATCTCCGCCAGCAAGGCGCGCAGATCCGTGGGCACCGCCTGTTCGCCGGAATCGCCGCGCGCAAAGGCGAGATAACCCTCCAGCATCCGGCTCATCTCGTCGATATCGCGCTCCATATCGCGCACGTCATCGCTCGGTTCGAGCAGGGCGAGGGAGAGCTTGAAGCGGGTCAGGATGGTGCGCAGATCGTGGCTGACGCCGTTGAGCAGGGTGGTGCGCTGCTCGATGGCGCGCTCGATGCGCCGTTTCATCTCGATGAAGGCATGGCCGGCCTGGCGCACCTCGCGTGCGCCACGCGGGCGGAACTCGATCTCGCGCCCCTTGCCGAAACTCTCCGCCGCCTCGGCCAGCCGCAGGATCGGGCGGATCTGGTTGCGCAGGAAGATGATGGCGATGCCCATCAGGACGAGGGACGAGCCTCCCATCCAGAGCAGGAAGATGTGCGAGTTCGAGGCATAGGCCTGCGAGCGCTGCGTGATCACCCGCATGATCCCGTCATTGAGCCGGATGCGGATCTCGATCAGATCCGAGCGTCCCACGGTATCGATCCAGAAGGGGCGATCGACCTGGCGCGCGATCTCGCCGGAAAGGGCCTGGTCGAGGATCGAGAAGAAGGGCTTGGGGCCGGGCGGCGGCAATTCGGTATCCCGCAGGATCTCGACGTCGAGGCCGAGCCGCTGTTCGGCGATTCGCGTGAGTTCACTCGCCTCCTCATCCTGCGGAAAGGTCTCGTAGATGTCGATCAGCGCCGCGATATCGGCGGTCACCGCGGAAGACAGACGCATGGTCACCGTCTGCCAGTGCCGCTCCATGAAATTATACGCGATGACCGATTGCAGGATCACGATTGGCGCGATGATGATGATCAGCGCCCGTGCATAGAGCCCCTTGGGCATCAGGGAGCCGATCCAGCGCGCGCCCACCCCCCAGCCACGCCAGAGCATTCCCGCCACACGACGCAGGATCCCGAAACTGCTGACGAGGAGGCGCGGCAGGGCGAAACGGCCATTGCGGGTGCGGGTCGTGCGCATCACTCCACAATAAGCCGATATCCGATGCCGCGCACGGTCTGAAGGAAGACCGGGTTGGCCGGATCGTTCTCGATCTTGCGCCGCAGGCGGTTGATCTGCACATCGACCGTGCGCTCGTTGGCGGAAGCGCCGGCACCGGCAAGTTCCTCGCGGCGGACATGGCCGCCGAGCCGCCGTCCCAGCAGGTTGAGCATGTCACGTTCGCGCTCGGTCAGACGGATGACGTCCTCGCCGCGTCGCAATTCGCCGCGATCGAAACGGTAGAGGAAGGGGCCGAAGCGAATGACGTCGGGCAGCACCGCATCGCTGCCCCCGCTCGGTGCGGTCCGGCGCATGATGTTGCCCAGCCGCAGGACCAGTTCGCGCGGCTCGAAGGGTTTGGGCAGATAATCATCCGCCCCGATTTCGAGCCCCGTCACACGATCCTGCGAATCGGCGCGGGCCGTCAGCATCAGGATCGGCACCTGCGAGCGGGTGCGCAGCCAGCGGGCGAAATCGAAACCGTTCTCGCCGGGCATCATCACGTCGAGCACCAGCGCGTCGAAGACAAAATGATCGCACATGCTCCGTGCTTCCGCGGCATCCGCTGCTGCTGTGATACGAAAGCCGTTTTCCGTGAGAAATTTCGCAAGCAGGGCGCGCAGGCGCCGGTCATCATCGACGACGAGGATATGCGGTGCGTCGTCGGACAGCTCTCTCGCTCTTTCCTGCATCATTCTTCCCCGGGCACATCCGGATGCCGGGCGGGCGGGGAGGCGAGCCTTGCGACACGTTCCCGCTCGGCGGGCTCCACCATGGCGAGAAGGTAATTCTGCACGAAGCTGCGCATGGCGTCACGTTCTTCCACCGGCGCTGTCTCGAGGGCGCGCATGATCCGCCTCGTCTGGAGATCGGCGAGGCGCAGGGCAAGGTCCTGCCCGGCCTGCGTGGCGAAAAGGAGGCGCTGGCGGCGATCGGTCGTGCCCATGCGGCTGACGATGAAATCCTTCTCGATCAGTTCCTTCAGGACGCGGTTGAGGCTCTGCTTGGTGATCTTGAGAATGTCGAGCAACTCCGCGATCGTCAGCCCGGGCTGACGCGAAACGAAATGCAGCACCCGGTGATGGGCGCGCCCGAAATCGTACTCCGCCAGAATCCGGTCGGGATCGGATACGAAATCCCGATAGGCGAAAAAGAACAGCTCGATCAGATCATAGGCGGGAGCATCCGGCGCAACGGCCTGATCCGGCGAGGTGGCGGCCTTGCCCTGCGGGTACGGAACGGGAATCGCAGCTGGGATCGACACGAAAAAATCTCACTTCCGGTTATGTCAGCCTTATTGACATATCCCAAGAGGATTGTTACCCGTCAAGCGCAATCGGCGAAACGATCTAACGTAAATAAGCCGATTGCCGCAATTGAGTGTCAAGGTCGGCGATCCGGGGCACTTTGATCAACACGTCTGGGGAGTTCGTTTCCATGTCGCCAATATCCTTCGATCAGCAGGACGGCTGGATCTGGCTGGACGGCGCATTGACGCCGTGGGCAGAGGCCAAGCTGCATGTATTGTCTCACGGCCTGCATTACGGTTCGTCCGTATTCGAAGGTGAGCGCGCCTATGGCGGCGAGATCTTCAAATGCACCGAGCATTCGGAGCGGCTGTTGCGTTCGGCCGAGGTGCTGGATTTCGAAATCCCCTATACCGCCGCCGAGATCGATGCCGCCAAGCGGCTCGTCGTGGCGAAGAACGGCCTCGTCGATGCCTATGTGCGCCCGGTCGCCTGGCGCGGTTCGGAGATGATGGGCGTTTCGGCGCAGAAGAACACCATTCATCTCGCCATCGCGGCGTGGGAATGGCCAAGCTATTTCGACCCCGAGCAGCGCCTCAAGGGCATCCGCCTCGACATTGCCGACTATCGCCGTCCGGATCCGATGACCGCACCGTGCCATTCCAAGGCGGCCGGTCTCTACATGATCTGCACGATTTCCAAGCATGCCGCCGAGCGCAAGGGCTATGCCGATGCGCTGATGCTCGACTGGCAGGGCCGCGTGGCCGAATGCACCGGAGCGAACGTGTTCTTCACCCGTGACGGGGCGATCCACACGCCGGTTGCGGATTGCTTCCTCGACGGCATTACCCGCCGCACGGTGATCGATCTCGCGAAACGTCGCGGCTTCGAGGTGATCGAGCGCCGGATCATGCCCGACGAGCTCGACAGCTTCAACGAGTGCTTCATCACCGGCACGGCGGCGGAAGTCACCCCCGTCTCCGAGATCGCGGCGCATTCCTATCAGCCGGGCAACATCACCCGCACGCTGATGGAAGACTACATGGCCGAAGTGCAGCCCAAGGCGGTCGCCGCCTGACGACGACCGATCCGGCGGGGGGCTGTTGGCGCTCCCGCCGTTTCATGTCGCGCCGGCCCCGGTATGTCCGAAGGGTTTCCATGAAGAAAGCCGCGACCCCGGGCGCCCGCCCATCTTCCCGTGTGGTCGCCGGCAAGCGCGTTGCGGATCGTCAGGTGAAATCCGCGCCGCAGCCGCGCAAGCCGCTGCCGGGGCGTGGCAGCGCCATCTTCCTGCATCAGGCTCGCCCCGGTCTGACGCCGACTGACGGCTGCATCGCGCTCAATGAGGAATCCATGCGCAAGCTTCTCGCGCGGATCGGCCCGCGAACGCGGATCCTGATCGGATGAGCCGGAATTCCGCCTCGCCAGCCGTCGCGGCGGACCCCCGGATAACTGCCTATCTATGCATTGAAACAAAAGGACTTTGCGTCACCCTGCGGGTAAGCCCTTATTGACCCGAAGTGATTTCGCGCAAATGTTGCGGTCATCTTGTGGTTCCCCCCTAGAACCGACTGTGAGGCCGAAGTGCGCATACATATCGTCGAGGATGATTACGGCGTCCGGGACGCCCTGATCGAACTCGTCAGCGGCCAGGGCCATCCGGTGCTCGCCTATGCCGACGGGGAAGCCTTCATGAACGGCTGTTCGCCGCGGGGCAGTGATCTCGTCTTCGTCGATCTGGGCCTGCCCGGAATCGGCGGTGTGGATGTGATTCGCTGGCTCAATGAGCTCCCCGAGCCGCCGCGTGTCGTGGCGATTACCGGTCGCCCGCGAATCGATATCGATCTGATGATGCGCTGCCTGCCCCGGGATCTGCAGTTGCTGCGCAAACCGCTCGCGCCCGAAGCGATCTCCTCGTTGCTGTGAACGGCGAAAATTGCGCTGGATCAAGTGCACCCGAATTTTCGGGCCAACACCGCGCTTTTTGTTCAAGTCTTTGAATTCACGCTCTGTTTCCTGAATTTTGGGACCTCCGTTCTTTCCCGATGGGAGCAGTCCTTAAGGGCAAACACCGATGCGTCGCTGGCGGGGCGGGCCTAACCATCCCGCATGTCAAACGCTCCGTTCCCCCGGGCGATTTCGAGGATGACGCCATGGATGCGATTTATACCCGCCACGATGCCGGCCCCGGCGATTTCAGCAATGCCAAGTTCGATGCCGGCTGGAAGATTTCCTTCGAGGCCGACGAAGCAGCGCCGCGCTTTCCGGATCTGCGCGTCGCCTCCTACCCGCCACGCTCGCTGATCGTCGATGAAGGCGATGCCACGACCTCGGTTCACGAAGTGGTTGAAGGTGGCGTCCTTCTGTTCAAGCTGCTGCCCGACGGGCGCCGCCAGATCATCGAGGTCCTGGGTGTCGGGGACGTGTTTGGCCTCTCGCCCAATGGTGTCTCGGATGTGGGCGCCGAGACGCTGACCAAGGCCCGGATCGCGATTTACGAGAAGCGGCGTGTCGATGCCGATCCGGACCTGCGTGATCGCATCTTCACCCGGTTGCGGGCGCAGATGTGTGCGCTGCACGATCATGCGCTCCTGCTCGGGCGCAAATCCGCCCAGGAGCGGGTTGCCACCTTCATCATGCGCCTGGTGCCGGGGCGGGGCGGTCATGCCTGCGCCGGCCCGCTTGCCGGTTGCGACGAGACGCGTGTCGATCTTGCCATGACGCGTCAGGAAATCGCCGATTATCTCGGCTTGACCATCGAGACCGTGAGCCGGGCCTTCTCAGCCCTGCGCCGGGCCGGGACGATCGCCTATGAGCGTCAGGATTGCGTGGTGATTCCCAGCGTCTGCCAGCTGTGCCGGCTCACCGGTTCGCACGCGGCGTGACAGGGCGTTTTCCTTGGGGTTTTCCTTCCAGCTGATCCTCTGATCGACACACCGACTGGACCGCTTCTCGCGAAGCGGTCTTTTCTTTTGACCATGAACGCGGGATAAGTAGAACGCCCGACGCGACTCCCCCGAGATCACGCCGGGCGCTCACGGCGGTCTGTCGCCTCGAAGCGTTCCGCCGTGGGCCCCTTTTTACCGCATGTGATGCGGCTTACATTGATCGATCGCAAGGCGCCGCAGAATTGTGACATCTCCCGCTCTCTCCCGGATCGCGCCGACCATCGGCCAGATTGCGCTGGCAGGTCTGTTCGGCTGGCTGTTCCATCTTGCGGGCATTCCTGCTGCCTGGCTGTCGGGCGCCGTGATCGGTGCGATCGCCTGGGGCCTGACCGGATCGCATGCGCGGCTGCCGCGTCCGCTCGTCGATGCGGCCATGGTGCTCGCCGGTGTGGTGATGGGAGCGGGGATCACACCGGAGGCCCTGGCCGCAGTGGTGGCCTATCCGGTCAGTATCGGGCTTCTGGTCGCCGCCATCGTCGTCGTGACCTTCGCCTGCGCCCAGTTTCTGATGCGTGTCCATGGCTGGCGTCGTGACGACGCGATCCTCGCCTCGCTTCCGGGGGCGCTGACTGCAGTTCTGGCAGTCTCCGTATCGCGCAATGCCGATGTCACGCGGATCGCGGTGGTCCAGTCCTTCCGTCTCTTGATCCTGATCGCGGTGCTGCCCTTCATCGTCTCGTTCTTCGGCGACGGTGACAGCCGCGCCCTGGTCGGGGCGGACCAGGTCGTGGCGGGGCCGGGTGCCTTTGCCGCCATGGTCGCTGTCGCGCTGGGTACGGCCCTGCTGTTCGAGCGGCTGCAGATCGCGGCGCCCTTCCTGCTCGGAGCCTTCACCGCCAGTGCGCTTCTGCATGTCACCGAAATCACCCCCGGCGCGGTGCCACCCGCAATTGCCACGGCGGCCTTCGTGATCATCGGCATCTTCATCGGCGAGCGGTTCACGACACTGGACCGGACCTTGTTTCGCGCCCTCCTCGGGGCAGCGACCGGGGTCTTCGCCATCGGGCTGGTTCTGTCTGCGGCCATCGCATTGCTGGTCTCGTGGCTGACCGGGGTCGCGCCGGGGGCAACCCTGGTCGCCTTCGCCCCGGGCGGGCTGGAAGCGATGATCGTTCTCGCGGTGGTTCTCGGTGTCGATCCACTCTATGTCGGCGTCCACCACGCGATCCGGTTTCTCGGGATCGGTTTTGCTCTGCCGTTCATGTTTCCGCAGCGCGGAAGAAACAAAAAAACCGGCGGCGACGACCGGAATACGCCCTGAGGCTGTGGATAATGTCGGCAGCCCGACTGACAGTAACCTTCCGTTAAGTGGCTCTCCGCGAGAATAGTTGGTCACCGGGAGAGCGCATGACGCGTCAAGGCCGCCTGTTTCGCCGCCTCGCCAGGCTCCGCCCGCACGATATCGTGCGGTTATGGGGCGGCGTGCGCTCGCGCCTCTTCCTGATCTTCCTGATCGCGATCATTCCCCTCGCCGCCTTCCAGATCAAGGCGCTTCAGGACGCGCGCGCAGCGCGTGTCGCCCAGGCGATCGCGGCTGCGCAAACGGATGCGGTGGCGGGGGCAAGGCGCTACGAGGAGGCTGTGAACCAGGCCTATATCGTGCTCGACCTCGTCTCCCGCGCACCCCAGGTCTCGCTCGGCACTGCAAATACCTGTGGGCATTTCCTGCGGGAGATCGACCCGTCGCGTTCGATCGGTGGCGGCATTCGCGTGCTCGACACGCAATCGCGTGTCATCTGCGCCACGGACGAAGCCCTGCTCGGCTCGGAGGGACAGTTGCCGCTCAACCCCGATCGGTACGCGACCGCGCGTTCCTTTCATGTCAGCGGCTTCATGATCGGGGCTGATGACGAGCCCAGGACGCTGGTGATTCTCTTCGACGAGGGACTCGGCGCGGTGGATCCGCGTTATTATGTTGCGGCACTGGGGGATGACTGGTTCCGGGGCTTTGCCGATGCTTTACGCGCGGAGCTGCCGCTGGCCGTATCGCTTCACGACGCCGCAGGGCATGTCCTGGTGCAGCGCGGCGAGGCCTTCGCAGATGGACGCGACGGCTTGATCACGGGAGAGGCGCCACTGGTGAGCGGCGAGGGGTTCATCCGTGTGAGCTATGACGGGCAGGCGCTGCTCGCGGATATCGATGCGATCATCCGGCATGGATACTTCGTGCTTCTGGCGATCCTCATGGTCATCGCGATCACGGCATTCTGGGCGGGACAACGTCTCGTGATCGCACCGATAGAGGCGCTGCGGTTTACGGCTGCGCGCCTCGCACGCGGCGATTTCAGCGCGCGGGCACTTACCGAGCATTTCGACCCGCGTTCCGAATTCGCCCTTCTCGGCAAGGCTTTCAACCGGATGGCGGAGCGGCTGGAGGATCGCGAGCGCGAACGCGATGCGACGCAGCGACGTCTCGAAGACAAGGAACGCGAGCTGACGAACGCCAATCAGCGGCTCGAAGCGCTGGCGCATTCCGATGGCCTGACCGGTCTCGCCAACCGTCGCCGGCTGGATGACCGGCTCGCACAGGCCTGGCAGGACATGGCCGAGGCCGAAGCGCCTCTGGCCCTGATCGCCATCGATATCGACCACTTCAAGCTCTACAACGACAATTACGGCCATCCTGCCGGTGATGCGTGCCTGCGTGAGGTGGCACAACTCATCGCGGCATCCGCAGTGCGCAGCGACGATCTGGCGGCGCGCTGCGGTGGCGAGGAGTTCGCGATCCTGCTGCCGGATCTGCCGCCCGCACATTTGTGGACCATCGCGGAAATGGTGCGGGTGCGCGTTTTCGATGCGGCATTGGAGCGGGACGATACGCCGCTTGGGCGCGTGACGGTGAGCGTCGGTGCGGCGCTGGTCTATCCGGCGCGGGGGGCTTCACCGGAAACCCTGCGCGTCGCTGCCGACAACGCGCTCTACGAAGCCAAGCGCGCCGGACGCAATTGCTGCATCATCGAATGCGACAGCCCGCCTGAAGCGACCCACGCGGACCTGCGGATCAGCCTGTGACGACACGTCCCCCCGCCTTTGCTTGAAATCGCTGCCCGGGCGCGCTGATATGGTCGCGCGAACACGCAATGCTGCCGAGGAGGATGCGCGCGATGTATGTGGCGATGAACCGTTTCCGTGTGGTCAAGGACCAGACCACGGCATTCGAGAAGGTGTGGCGTGCCCGGCAGACGCACCTCGACGAAATGCCCGGATTCATCGCCTTCCATCTGCTGCGCGGCCCCGAACGCGAGGATCACGTGCTCTATGCATCGCACAGCCTGTGGGTGGACGAGGCGCATTTCCAGGCCTGGACGCGCTCGCAACAGTTTCGCGAAGCTCATCGCAATGCGGGGCAGAATCGCGGCCTCTACCTCGGACCACCGGATTTCGAGGGCTTTACCACGATCATTGCAGAAGGAGCTGATATCGCGCGGGCATGATCGCTGCGCGAGGGCTGTGCATCTCAATCGAGAGGTGACTGGAAGGGGCGGAAGTCGGCGAGTTCGTTCAAGGCCTCTTCATCCGTTGCGGGGTCGATCGGGCGATAGCGCGTATTCTTGCCCGGTCTTGCCCGCACGCGGCGTCGCTCGACCTCGCGCTCGAAGGCGATGAAAGCCTCGACCTCGCCCGCGTCATTGCGCAGGGGCCGGATGTCGATCTCGCAGAGATAGGCCTCGCCATCGGCTCGGTAATTGGTCAGGCAGGTGTGGAAGCCGCGCCCCGCGCGCAGGGCCGCCCCCATGGCCTGACGTGTGAACGGACTCGTCGCCTTGCCCTGGAGGGCTTTGGGCGAGCGCCCGACCAGGCTCGTATGGCTATGACCGGTCAGAGGCCCGACAGCCGGATTGGCATAGAGAATCTTGGGGCCTGCCGCAGAAAAATCGGTGTCGGTGACGAGAACGCCGGTCCTGGCGTCTTCGGCGAATTGTCGAACCAGATCGACGACCGTCATGTCCAGCCTTTCAATCATCGCGGGCGCAAGCAGAACGCATGCATAAAGGATTGGTGCGAGAATAAGGCTGCGACCGTCATTCGCAACCATGCTTTCCGCGCCTTATGGAGCACCTTTGGTCAATGGTTGACCGTTCGTCAAGGTAGACGGAATTGCTGGATTTTTGACCTCTCGAACGCCCGCATGGGGGTGGGAAATTGCCCGATCCATGTTGTCTTTCCCGCATCGCCTGATTATGGTCCGCTCACCCTCGCTACGGCTCGGCTTCAGACCGGGTGGTTCGGTGTGAGCACAGAAGAATGAGCAGAGCGGGACGTCAATGATAATGGAGGGTTTAGAATGGAACGTCGTCAATTTCTGAAAGGTGCTGCTCTCGGTGGTGCCGCTGCAGCCTCGACGCTGGCTGCGCCTGCCATCGCGCAAGAGCGTATCACATGGCGCATGGTCACCACCTGGCCGCGCAACTTCCCCGGTCTCGGCACCGGCGCCCAGCGCGTTGCCGATCGCATCACCGCTGCATCTGACGGCGCCCTGACGGTCGAAGTCTTCGCCGCCGGCGAAATGGTTCCGGCCCTTCAGTCGCTCGACGCCGTGATCGACGGTTCGGCCGAGATGAGCCATGGCGCCGCCTATTACTGGCAGAACAAGTCGGTAGGCCTGTCCTTCTTCACCGGCGTGCCCTTCGGCATGACCTCGCGTGAGCTGGCGGCCTGGGTGCGTTACCTCGGTGGCCAGGAGATCTGGGACGAGATCTATGACCAGTTCGGTGTGCAGGGCTTCCTCTCCGGCGATACCGGAACGCAGGCCGGTGGCTGGTTCGAGAATGAACTGTCGGGGATCGAGGATATCGAGGGGCTGCGCTTCCGCACGCCCGGCCTCGGCGGTCAGGTCTGGCAGAAGATGGGTGCTTCGGTGACCAACCTCGCCGGTGGCGAGATCTTCCAGGCGCTGCAATCTGGCGCTCTCGACGCTGCCGAGTTCGTCGGTCCGTATAACGATCGTGCTCTGGGCTTCCACCAGATCCGCAAGCACTATTATACCTCGTCGTTCAATGAGCCCGGTCTCGCTACCGAGGTTGTCGTCGACAAGGCCAAGTTCCAGGCGTTGCCGGCGCATCTCCAGGCGATCGTGCAAGATGCCTGCCAGGCGGAATACGACCAGGTGCCTTCGGAATTCTATGCCAACGACCCGATTGCCCTGGCCGACATGGTGGATAACCATGGCGTGATCGTCCACAAGGATTGGCCGGACAGCATCCTCGAGGCGGGCGCAAATGCTTCGCGGGAGCTCCTGATCGAGATTCTCGATGAGGGCGATGCGCTGACGAAGAAAACGGTTGAGAGCTACATCAAGAATCTGAATCTTCTGCGCACGCGTACCGAGTCAGTCGACCTGACCTTCGCTCGGGCGCGCGAGAAGTATTTCGATATCTCCGATCTGGGTTGAGGCCGGCAGATGCCGGGCTCGCCCGGTATCGACGCGCCCTGTTGGGGCCCCGGACATGATCCGGGGCCTCTCGTCCGCACTGTTCATTCCGGGAGCCTGCCGTGACTGCGCTCGCCTCTCTCATGCGCCTGATCAATCTCGTCAACCGCGTCATCGGCAACGTCTTCATGTGGCTTGCCGTGGCGATCGTCGTGGTCTGCTTCTGGGTGGTCGTGGAGCGATATGTCTTCATGAATACCCGTTTATGGATGCAGGATCTGTATCCGTGGATGAACGGTGTGATGTTCACGGCGGTGGCGGGCTATGCCCTGTATCGCAATGACCATGTCAGGGTGGACATCTTCTTCCGACCGGCTTCGACGCGGATCAAGGCATGGCTTGATCTTCTGGGTGTCTGTCTTTTCCTGATGCCGTTCGCCTGGGTCGTATGGGCCTACGGCCTTACCTTCGTGAGCCGTTCGATCGGATTGTGGGAAGGTTCGGCGAATCCGGGCGGCATGCCCGGTCTGTTCGTGGTGAAAAGTTTCATCCTCGTCTTCGCCGCGACCATCGCACTGCAGGGGATCGCCATGGCGATCCGCTCGATCCTGATCATTGCGGGACGCGAGGACCTGGTGCCCGACGATTATCGCTACAAGTACGATCTGGAGCATGCCTGAGATGGATCCTGTATTGATTGGCGAGATCCTCGCCGGGCTGATGTTTTTCGGCGTCATCGCGTTTCTGCTGCTGGGTTTCCCCGTCGCTTTCACGTTGGCGGGAACCTCGATCCTGTTTGCCTTCGTCGGCCTGTATTTCGGCGTTTTCGACATGTCGAATCTGCGCTCTCTGGCGAGCCGTTATACCGGCTACATGACCAACGAGGTGCTGGTCGCCGTCCCCCTGTTCATCTTCATGGGGGTGATGCTGGAACGCAGCCAGATCGCCGAGCAATTGCTGTCGACCATGGGCCGCCTGTTCGGCGACATGCGCGGCGGGCTCGGCATTTCGGTTATTCTGGTCGGTACTCTGCTGGCTGCATCGACCGGTGTGGTCGGCGCCACCGTCGTCACGATGGGGCTGATTTCGCTGCCCGCGATGATGCGTGCAGGCTATGATCCCAAACTCGCCTGCGGCGCGATCTGCGCCTCCGGTACGCTCGGACAGATCATCCCGCCCTCGACGGTGCTGATCTTCATGGGCGACATGATCGCGGGCATGCACAGCCAGGTGCAGATGAGCCTGGGGAACTTCGCCCCCACAACGGTCTCGGTCGGTGATCTCTTTGCAGGCGCCTTCATCCCCGGTCTGCTGCTGGTCGGGCTGTATCTGCTCTTCATCATCTACAAGGCCATCTTCGATCCTCAGAGCTGCCCCGCGACACCGGTTCCGCCCGAGGAAAAGAAGGGATTGTGGAAAGAGATCCTGTTTGCCCTGATCCCGCCGCTCCTGCTGATCATGGCCGTGCTCGGCTCGATCCTCGGCGGTGTCGCCACACCGACCGAGGCGGCCTCCGTCGGCGCCGTCGGCGCGACACTGCTCTCTGCCCTGCGCGGTCAGTTGAGGGCCAATATATTCGTGGAGGTGGCGCGGCGGACGGCGGTGATCACCTCGATGATCTTCATCATCCTGTTCGGTGCGTCGGTCTTCGCCATCGTCTTCCGCCAGATGGGCGGTGATAATCTGGTGGAGGAGTTCCTTACGGCCATGCCGGGCGGCGCGCTCGGGGCGATGATCACGGTCATGTTCATCATGTTCGTGCTCGGCTTCATCCTCGATACCTTCGAGATCATCTTCATCGTGCTGCCGATCACCGCGCCGACGCTTCTGATGCTCGGGATTGATCCGGTCTGGCTCGGCGTGATGATCGGCGTGAACCTGCAGACCTCGTTCCTGACACCGCCATTCGGGTTCTCGCTGTTCTATCTGCGCGGGGTTGCTCCCAATTCGATCAGCACGATGATGATCTATCGCGGAGCCGTTCCCTTCGTGGGGCTGCAGATCGTGGCGATTGCGCTGTTATTCCTTTTCCCGGATCTGGTGCTCTGGCTCCCCTCGATCCTGTTCTGAGGCGCTGCCCGCCACACGCAGCGTATCAAACGAAAACGGGGCTCCCGAGATATCGGGGGCCCCGTTTCTTATCGCCGGTGAAGCGATCGGCAGGCTCCCGACCGTTCAGGCGCGTCCGAACACCCGCATGAAGATCGTATCGACCTGCTTGAGGTGATAGCCGAGATCGAAGCATTCCGCGATCTCGTCATCGCTCATCTTCGCGCTGACCTCCGGATCCGCCTTGAGCAGGGTCAGGAAGTCGCCCTCGCCGCGCCAGACCGGCATGGCGTTGCGCTGGACGAGGCGATAGGAATCCTCGCGCGAGACACCCTTTTGCGTGAGCGCCAGCAACACCCGCTGCGAATGCACCAGCCCGCCGAGGCGGTCGAGATTGTTCTGCATGGTTTCGGGATAGACCACGAGCTTGTCCATCACTCCGGTGAGGCGTGCCAGCGCGAAATCGAGCGTCACCGTCGCATCCGGGCCGATCATGCGCTCGACGGAGGAATGCGAGATGTCGCGCTCGTGCCACAAAGCCACGTTCTCCATGGCGGGCAGGGCGTAGGAGCGCACCATGCGCGCCAGACCGGTGAGATTCTCCGTCAGCACCGGATTGCGCTTGTGCGGCATGGCCGAGGAGCCCTTCTGGCCGGGCGAGAAATATTCCTCCGCCTCCAGAACTTCCGAGCGCTGGAGATGGCGCACTTCCGTCGCCAGCCGCTCGATCGAGGAGGCGATCACGCCGAGCGTGGCGAAGAACATGGCGTGGCGGTCGCGCGGGATCACCTGGGTGGAGACCGGCTCGGGCGCGAGGCCGAGTTTTTCGGCCACGTATTCCTCCACGCGCGGATCGATATTGGCGAAGGTGCCGACGGCGCCGGAAATGGCGCAGGTGGCGATCTCCGCACGCGCGGCGACGAGGCGGGTGCGGCAGCGGTCGAACTCGGCATAGGCCTGGGCGAGCTTCAGCCCGAAGGTCGTCGGCTCGGCATGGATGCCGTGGGAGCGCCCGATCGTCGGCGTCAGCTTGTATTCGAAAGCGCGGCGCTCCAGTGCGGCGAGCAGCGCGTCGAGATCGGCCAGCAGGAGGTCGGCGGCGCGGGTGAGCTGTACGTTGAAGCAGGTATCGAGCACGTCGGAGGAGGTCATGCCCTGGTGCACGAAACGCGCCTCGGGCCCCACGATCTCGGCGAGATGCGTGAGGAAGGCGATGACGTCGTGCTTGACCTCGCGCTCGATCGCATCGATACGCGCCACGTCGAAGGTGGCGGCGGAGCCCTTCTCCCAGACCACTTGCGCGGCCTCGCGCGGGACCACGCCGAGCTCGGCCAGCGCCATGGTGGCATGGGCCTCGATCTCGAACCAGATCCGGAACTTCGTCTCCGGCGACCAGATGGCGGTCATTTCCGGGCGGGCGTAACGCTCGATCATCGCTGATATCCATCAATGGGAAAAGGATGATCGGGCGTTAGCATGGAACCCGGTCGGGCTCAATCGTCGCGGCCCCCTTGCGCCGGTCTTCACCGGGCGAGCAAAGCCGCCACCGCCTCGCCGGCCTTCACCGCATCCTCCTGCGCGTGATACGGGCCGAAGCCCACGCGCAGCCGGTCGCTGCGCACATCGGTGACCACCTTACCCGCCGCGAGCCGCTCATGCAGCGCCTGCGCATCCGCGCGGCGGAAGGTGAGGAAGTTGCCGCGTTGCGCCTGCGAGAGCGGCAGGAGCAGGTCGCTCTCGCGAAGCGCTGCCCCGCGCGCCTCCAGCTCCGCCACGAAGGCGCGTTGCAGCGCATGCGCATGGGCGTGGATCGCCGTGACGTCGATACCCAGCCCCTCGAGCCAGCGCATCACCGCGTTGAAGCGATACAAAGCGGTGGGGTCGAAGGTCGCGCCCATGAAACGGTAGCCGTCCCCGGCATAGCCGACGGGGCCGTCCTGGCTGGCCTCAAGCGCGGCAAAAGCGGCGTACCAGCCGGTGGCGCGCGGACGGGGGCCGTAACCCGGCGGGCAATGCATGAAGGCCGCGCCCTCGCCGCTCATCACGTATTTGTAGCCGCCGCTCATGTAGAAGACCCGTTCGGCCAGGCCCGAGAGATCGGTCGGCACGGCGAGATAGCCGTGATAGCCGTCGATCACGACGAAGCTCTCGGGCGAGGGAACCGACGCCACGATCTGCGCCATCTCGTCGCCCGAGAGCGCGAAGCCGGAATTGAACAGCACCTGGCTGAACAGCACGATGTCATGCCCGCCCGCTGCCGCACGCTCACTGAAACGTGTCGCGAAATCGGCGAAGGGCTCGGCGGGGACATGCTCCACCGTGACGAGCCCGTCCTCCTCCAGCCGCCGCGCCAGACGCGTGAAGGAATGGAACTCGCCGTCGCTGGCGAGGATCCGCAGCCGCTTTTGCGCGGGAAAGCAGGAGAACAGCCGCAGCCAGAATTCGAAGGTGTTCTGCCCGAAGACCACGCTCGCCGGATCAGGCAGCGACAGCGTGCGCGCCACATGGGTCTGCGCCTCGCGCCAGACCGGGCCCATCACGTGGCCCCATTTGCCGTCGGCGAGCCGGGCCGCGTCGTCCCAGGCCTTGATCTGCGCCTCGCGGGTCACGTCGGGCCAGTAGTGGTGCGAATGCGCCGCGAGATGGACACGCCCCGGTTCGGCGGCGAGGAAACGGGAGAAATGGGCGCGCAGGTCGAGCATCGCAGACGGCCTCGTCGATTTTCGCCGCGCGCACATTCCGCTCGCGGCTTCCGCATGATATTTTAAGCTTTAAACATCTCGTGACAACAGCGGCGATCGTCAGACCCGCGAAGGAGCATGGTGGATGAGCAGCGACGGCGTCCATACCGATTTTTCCAAGGCCATGTCCTATGGCGATTATCTCGATCTCGACACGCTGCTCTCGGCGCAGAATCCGCTTTCTGACCAGCATGACGAGCCGCTCTTCATCGCCATCCACCAGGTGCAGGAATTGTGGATGAAGCTCTTCCTGCACGAGCTCGATTTCGCGATGGCCCGCATCCGCGAAGACGATCTGCGCCCTGCCTTCAAGGCGCTGGCGCGCTGCGGGCGCATCCAGGAGCAGCTGGTGCGCGCCTGGGACGTGCTTGCCACCATGACGCCCGCCGATTACCTCGCCTTCCGCGACAAGCTCGGCCATTCCTCCGGTTTCCAGTCGTTCCAGTATCGCATGATCGAGTTCAAGCTCGGCGCCAAGAAGGAGCTGATGCTGCGCCCGCATGCGCATAATCCCGAGCGCCACGATCCGCTCAAGGCCGCTTATGACGCGCCCTCGATCTATGACGAGGCGATGCGGCTCATGGCCCGGCGCGGGCTGGCCATCCCCGAATCGGTGCTCAATCGCGACGTCCGCGAGCCGCACGTCTACGATGCCGGGACCGCCGCGATCTGGGAGAAGGTCTATCGCGAATCGCAGACATATTTCGATCTCTACGAACTCGCCGAGGAACTCGTCGACCTCGAGGATCTGATGCGGCAATGGCGCTTTCGCCATGTGACGGTGGTGGAGCGAATCATCGGCATGCGCATGGGCACCGGCGGCTCCTCGGGCGTGGGCTACCTCAAGAGCATCCTCGACCACGCCTTCTTCCCCGAACTCTGGGGTTTGCGCACGCGGCTGTGAGGCCCACCGCGCGTGCATCAACGAAGCATATCGGCAGTTGCGCGCAAGCCCCGCGCGCGATATCAACACACCGGATCCCGCGCCGCCCGCCGGATGATCCGGGCCTGTAGCTCAATTGGTTAGAGCCGACCGCTCATAACGGTCTGGTTGGGGGTTCGAGTCCCTCCGGGCCCACCATTTTTGGGGCGGTTTGCGTGGCTGGCACGATTTTCCTTGCCGGTATATGGTCGATTTTGCAGCTTTGATGCCATTATGTGCCTTCGACCCGATTCGAAGCTGACGCATCGTGACGTCGGGTGCCCCCCGGTTTTGCGCGTTCCTTTTGAAATGGCAGAGAATGACTCCCCAGGAATTCATTTCGAAATGGCAGCATGTCGAGCTCAAGGAACGCAGTGGGGCGCAGTCGCATTTCAATGACCTGTGTCGGTTGCTCGATATCGAAGATCCGGTCTCGGCCGACCCCAAGGGGGAATGGTTCACCTTCGAGAAGGGGGCGAACAAGACCACCGGCGGGGAGGGCTGGGCGGATGTCTGGCGCAAGGGCTGTTTCGCCTGGGAGTACAAGGGGCCGAAGAAGGACCTCGACCGCGCCTTCGCGCAGCTGCTGCAATATGCAATCGCGCTGGAAAACCCGCCTCTGCTGATCGTTTCCGATACGAATCGCATTCGCATCCACACGAATTGGACCAACACGGTCCAGCGCGTGCATGAGCTCACCCTCGAAGACCTGCGGGATGCGGCAAATCGCGACACGCTGCGTGCGGCCTTCACCGATCCGGAGCAATTGCGCCCCAGCAAGACGCGCCAGACGCTGACAGAAGAAGCCGCCGAGAATTTCGCCCGGCTGGCCCTGCGCCTGCGGGCGAAGGGGCACGCGCCGGATGTGGTGGCGCATTTCGTCAATCGGCTCGTCTTCTGCATGTTTGCCGAGGATGTCGGCCTCTTGCAGGACCGCATGTTCCTCAAGATGCTGAAGGCCTGCGCCCGCAACCCGAAGGATTTCGCCAGCTACGCCGCGACGCTGTTCAAGGCCATGCAGAAGGGCGGCATGGTCGGGTTCGAGCGCGTCGCATGGTTCAATGGCGGGCTGTTCGACAGTGACGAGGCGCTGCCGCTTGATGCCGCCGATATTGCCGATCTTCTGGCCGCAGCGGCGCTCGACTGGTCCGAGATCGACCCCTCGATTCTCGGCACCCTGTTCGAGCGCGGGCTCGATCCCGACAAGCGCAGCCAGCTCGGGGCGCATTATACGGATCGCGACAAGATCATGCAGATTGTCGGGCCGGTCATCGTCGATCCCCTGACGGCGGAATGGGAGACGACGCGCGCGGGTATCGCGGCGGCGATGGAGAAAAAGGCAAACGCGCGCAACAAGGCGGGGGCCAGCCGCGCCGAGGCCGAGGCGCGTTATTTGAAAGCCGGCTTCATGCAACGGCTTGCGGATTTCCGGGTGCTCGATCCCGCCTGCGGTTCGGGCAATTTCCTCTACCTGTCGCTGCTGGCGCTCAAGGATATCGAGCACAAGGCCAATCTTGATGCCGAGGCTCTGGGATTGCCGCGCGAATTTCCGCGCACCGGCCCGGAGAACGTGCTCGGCATCGAGCTCAACCCCTATGCGGCGGAACTCGCGCGCGTCTCGGTCTGGATCGGTGAAATCCAGTGGATGCGGCGCAACGGTTTCGACGCCGCCCGCGACCCGATCCTGCGCCCGCTCGAGACGATCGAATGCCGCGATGCGGTGTTGAACGCGGATGGCACCGCCGCCGACTGGCCGGATGCCGATGTCGTGGTGGGCAACCCGCCGTTTCTTGGCAACAAGCGCATGATCTCCGAGCTCGGCGAAGACTACACGCTCGCCCTTCGGCGTGCCTGGCCGGCGGTTCCCGGCGGCGTGGACCTCGTCTGCTACTGGTTCGCCAAGGCCTGGCAGATGATCGAGGCGGGCCGCCTCACCCGCGCGGGGCTGGTGGCGACGAACTCCATTCGCGGTGGCGCGAACCGCGCGGTGCTCAAGCCCGTCGTTGAGCGAGGGCGTATCTTTGAGGCGTGGAGCGATGAGGGGTGGACGGTTGAAGGGGCGGCGGTGCGTGTGTCGCTGGTTTGTTTTGATGCGCTTTATGCTGGCGGCGCACGATTGAACGGGCATGAAACGAGCTTCGTCTATCCTGATTTAACGGGTGCTTCTGCTCATATGTCCGGCTCTGATTTTTCTTTGGTTCAACGACTTGCTGCAAATCAAGGATTGAGTTTCCAGGGTCCAGTATTGGTCGGTGCCTTTGATATACCGCAGGATCTAGCTGCCAGTTGGCTGACGCTTCCCAGAAATGTTAATGGTTGTCACAATAGCGATGTTCTCCGACCGTTGAGGAACGGTAGGGATATCAATAAAAGGCCAAGAAATTCGTGGGTCATTAATTTTCAGGACAATTGCGAAGAGGATGCATCTGCATATGAAGCTCCATTCGAGTATGTTCAAGAATATGTGAAGCCCTTGCGAATTTTATCAAATGATAGTCAGTGTCTGACTCATAATTTCAGTCCGTTTAGCAATATCTTGCGAGCCGTCGCGTAACGATGCGGATGTGGGCGACGGTCAGCCATGCAGTGGCGCTCTCGATGGTTTTCTCCCAGTCCTTTGCGAGGCGGCGGCATCGACCGAGCCAGGCAAATGTCCGCTCGACGACCCATCTGCGGGGCAAGACCTCGAAGCCTTTGGCGGTACTGGATCGTTTGACGATATCGATGTTCCATTTACCCATGCCGGCAAGCGCCTTGCGCAGTTTGGGGCCGGCATAACCCCCATCGGCGAAGACATGACGCAGCCATGGATAGGAGCGCCGGATCTGCTTCATCACCTGGGGCGCTGCGTCGCGATCCTGGATGCCGGCGGAATGAACCACTGTGGCGACCATCAGCCCGAGTGTATCGGTCATGATATGCCGCTTGCGACCGTTGATCTTCTTGCCGGCATCATAGCCGCGCACGCCCCCGCTCTCCGTGGTCTTCACGCTTTGGCTGTCGATCACACCGGCAGACGGGCTCGGATCACGGCCTTCCAGCTCGCGAGCTGCCGCGACCAAATGATGGTTGATCCTGTTCAGCAGGCCAGTGTCCCGCCATTCATAGAAATAGCGC
>Ga0076930_100385_pt1 | contig 45977 bp, 40 predicted proteins | sample HotLakConsoUCCRE_FD_71149 | JGI IMG/M metagenome (GOLD analysis project Ga0076930, IMG submission 71149) | Hypersaline microbial mat communities from Hot Lake, Washington, USA - Hot Lake Consortium UCC-RE (version 3) (version 3) ...
AGGATCTCCAGCCCCACCCCGACCACCCGCCCATCCTCCAACTCCCGCACCACGAACACGCACTGATCCAGCCGGACGAAGTCGCCGGGCATGGCCACCGATCCCAGCCGCTCCTCCACGATGGTCCCCACCAGGGTCTCCGGAGGGGCTCCGATCTCCAGGCCGTAGAACTCCTGCAGCTCCCCCACCGTGGTGCTCCCGCGGAGGGGGAACTCCACCAGGTGGGGAAGCTCCGGGGCGGCCTCGGTGAAGAGCCGGTCCACCAGGGGGCGGAGCTCCCGGTTCATGATCACGAAGATGAAGTCGCCGGGGCGGAGCTCGGTGTTCCCCCCCGGCGGGACCGTGCGGTGCTCCCGGGCCACCATGGCCACCAGCGATCCCTCCGGGAAGGGGAGGTCCCGGATCCGCATCCCGGCAGCCCTGGACTCCTCCCCGATGGCGTACTCCACGATGTCCGCATCCACATGCTTCAGGGAGGTGATGTCCAGCGAGACCGGGGGGGAGGGCTCGGGGGGGCGCTGCAGACCCAGCCGTCGGGCCACCAGCGGGAGGGTCCACCCCTGGGTCAGCGCCGAGACCAGTACCGTGAAGAAGACCAGATCGAAGATGAGGCGCCCCTGCTCCACCCCCGCCAGGAGGGGATAGATGGCCAGGATGATGGGGACCGCCCCCTTGAGTCCTGCCCAGGAGATGAGGAGAAGCTCCCTCCCCCGGAAGCCGAAGGGAGCCAGCAGCACGAACACCATGGCAGGGCGGGCCACGAGGATGAGGACGCCGGCCACCAGGAGCCCCGAGGGAGCCGCCGCCCACAGGGCGCTGGGGAAGCTCAGCAGCCCCAGCATCATGAACATGGCGATCTGGGCCATCCAAGCGGCGCCGTCGTGGAACAGGAAGATCCCCCGCCGGAACACCAGCGGGGAGTTCCCCATGACGATCCCGGTGAGGTACACCGCCAGGAACCCGTTCCCCCCCACCACCGCGGCCAGACCGAAGGAGAGGATCCCCATGGTCCCGGCCAGGACCGGGTAGAGGCCGGCGGCGTCCAGATCGACCCGGTTCACCAGTCGGGTGGCGGCCCACCCCATGGCCAGCCCCACCCCGGCCCCGGCCCCCATCTGGAGGAGGAAGAGCCCCACCAGGGGGAGCCCCGGCGTGGTCTCTCCCAGGATCAACTGGATGAGCCCCACCGTGAGGAAGATGGCCATGGGATCGTTGGATCCGCTCTCCACCTCCAGGGTGGCCCCCAGCCGCTCCGGGAGCCGCACCCCCTGTCCCCGGAGGATGGCAAAGACCGCCGCCGCATCGGTGGAGGAGACGATGGCCCCCAGGAGGAGCCCGTGGAGGATGGGGAGCCCCACCAGCCACGCCGCCGCCGCTCCGGTGAGGAGGGCGGTGACCGCCACCCCCCCCGTGGCCAGGAGGACCGCCGGGCGCCACGCCGTCCGCAGCGAGGTGAGGGGGGTGCGGAGCCCGCCGTCGAAGAGGATCAGCGCCAGCGCCAGCGTCCCCACCGCGTGGGCCAGGGGGTAGTCCTCGAACTCGATCCCCCCGATCCCCTCGGAGCCCGCCAGCATCCCAACCCCCAGGAAGAGCACCAGCACCGGCACGCTGGCTCGGCTGGACAGCTTGCTGGAGAGGATCCCCAGCAGGGTCAGGATGCCACCCAGCAGGAGGAGGGACTCGATCTGGAACAAGGCGCCGGGGGGTCAGGGGTGGAGGCTCAGGGACCACCCCGGCGGGGTGGCGATGGACGACAACAAGGGTCGGGGAAGCCCCCCGCATCGGTGCCCCGCCACGGGGGGGCACCGGTACGGAGCACCCCTACCGATCGATCCCGATGGCCGCCATCCCCGCCCGCACCACCTGGGCGTCCTGGGCGCCGGTAGCCCCGCTGGCGGTCATGGCCCCCACGATCTGACCGTCCACCCGGAGGAGGAGCCCCCCCTCGAAGGTGGTCCCGTCGGGGATCGTGTCGGTCTGGCCGGCCGCCAGCGCCCGGGCATAGTCCACCGTGTGCATCCCGGAACCCAGCGCCGTCCGCACCTTCCGCATGGCGATGTCGTAGCTCCGGGCGGAGGCCCCGTCCATGCGGCGCAGGGAAATGGGGATCCCGTCGGCGTCGCTGATGACGATGGTGAGGGTCCAGTTGTTGGCCCGGGCCTCCGCCTCGGCGGCGTCCATGGCCACTTCGGCCTGCTGGTGGGTGATCCGGGGCGCCGGGGCGGGCTGCTGCGCCTGGAGGGCGGCGGGGGCCAGGGTGGCCAGGCTGGCCAGGAGGATCCCGGTGCGGGTGAGGGCGGACGGAGTCATGGCGGGGCTCCAGGTCGAGAGGCACGGAGGCGAAGCGCGGTGGCAGGGGGGATACCCGGGGGGGAGGCGCAGGGTTCGAGGCGGGGAGGGGGGAAATGGCCGATTCTTCCATGGTGGCGCCCGGGTTGGCGGGCGTTCCTTCACCGGGGCTGGCATTCCACCGGTCCCCTGGGCTGTGGGCGGATCGCCGCCGGGGGCGGCCCTGTCCCCTTGCGGGAGAACGGACTTGACGGGTTCAAGAAGTGCATGCATGGATACATGCATGGCAACCAAGACCATCTCCATCGACCTGGAGGCCTACGAGCGCCTCCGCCAGGCGCGACGGTGGCCCGGGGAATCATTCTCGAAGGTCATCAAGCGGGCCTCCTGGGAGTCCCCGCCCCATTCCGCGGCGGCGCTGCTGGAGGCCCTCGAGGGGATCCCCCCGGTGGACCCCGAGACCCTCCGCCTCCTGGACGAAGCCCAGGCCAATGACCGCCCCCCGGAGGATCCGTGGGTCGGCGACTGAGCATCGACACCACCTTCCTCATCGACCTGCAGCGGGAGCGGGCTTCCGGAGGCAAGGGACCCGCGCATGGCCTCCTGCAGGCGGAGAGGGGAGCCGAGCTCTGCCTCTCCACCGTGGCCCTGGGTGAGATTGCAGAGGGGTTCGAGGAGCCGGAGCACCCCTTCCTGGTGCTGATCCGAAGGGGACACACCCTTCTCCCGGTGGACGCCCAGGTTGCGCTGGTCTGGGGCGCCATGGCTCGGAGGCTTCGCCGGACAGGAGAGCTCATCGGCAGCAACGACCTCTGGATCGCCGCCACCAGCCTCCGGCACGGGCTCCCTCTGGTCACCGCCGACGCCGGGCATTTCGGACGGATCGAGGGGCTGGAGGTGGTGCGGTACCGGTAGGCTGCTCAGTCCTCTTCGAGAAGCCAGGCGCTGGCAGAGGTCCAGGTGGCCCGGCGGGGAAGGGCCGTCCTGGGTGGGGCGTGGTCCATGGTCAGGAGGAGTCCTTCGGCCCGGGGATGCGCGGCCAGCCCTTCCTCGAGGCCCCGGAGTTCCCGGGCAAGCGTCTCCGGGCTTCCCGTGTCCGCTGCCACCTGTACGACCAGCGGGCTCGATCCAGGCCGGGTCGCGAAGAAGTCCACCTCGCCCTCCGGGGTCCTGAGGTACTACCGTCCAGGAGCGCCGCTCCAGCTCCAGGAGGACCACCGTCTCCAGGGCGTGCCCCCGATTCCCCCTGCCACTGCGCTCGAAGAGGGGAATGAGACCAGGGTCCACCGGGTAGACCTTCCTGGGGTTCACCATCCGCTGTCGTTCGGAGGCGGAGTGCATCCAGAGGGTCCGGATCATGAAGGCATCGGTGAGATGATCAAGGTACTCGTGCAGGGTGTCCTTTCCCACCGGGATGCCCTGGGACTTCAGGGCGCCGAAGAGTTTGCTGATGCTGAATGAGCTGGCGGGGTTGGACAGGAGATGGCGCTGCAACCACAGGAGGGCGGTGGGATTGGAAACCGCGTGGCGTTCGATCACATCCCGCAGGGTCATCACATCGACGTAGCCCCTGAGGAGAGCCCACCGGTCCTGGGGTTCCAGCCCCTGTGCCTCCGGGAAGCCTCCGACCTCCAGGTAGTTCCGGAGGCGAGCATCGATGCTGGATCTGGAGCCGGCGTCCATGGTGTTCCAAGGGCGATCCGGTTCGTCCCCGGTGTGCCGGAGTGATTCCCGGAAGGAAAAGGGGTGCACAAGGACCTCGATTCCCCGGCCCCGCAGCGACGTGGCAACCTCCCGGCTCAGGAGCTTGGCAGACGACCCGGACACGAGCAGATCCATCCGCTCGGTGTCCAGGAGCCGGCGCACGAAGCGCTCCCATCCCGGTACCACCTGAATCTCGTCCAGGCAGAGGGTGACCCGGCCGGTGCCTCTGAGTCCGGGATGGCGACGGAAGTACTCCTCCAGCACCCAATCCAGATCATCGGCGCCCAGCCCCGTGAGGCGGTCGTCCTCGAGGCCCAGCAGGAGGAGTGCCTCCCTTGGCACGCCCTCGTCCAGACGGCGGGCGAGTTGCTGCCGGAGAAAGGTGGTCTTCCCCGCGCGGCGGACCCCGGTGACAGCCACCGCCTTGCCGGGGATCGCCGGGATCCGGACATCCCGACGGGTGCTTCCTTCCAGGGGGGCCGAAAGGGCATCGGAGAGCCGTTGCTCAAGGGCGAATCGGACATTTGTCATCGTCATGATGTCAATATCGGCGCGTTTTGTCCTTTCAACAAGGTCAATACTGGATGTCGTCCCCCCGGTCCCGAGAGAGGGTGCTCCGGGGGTCTCAAACAGAGCCCCCGCTTGTGCGCCGCACCCCCCTTTCTTATACTCGATACATCTTGTCATGACAAGCAGTCGTGAGCGCACCTCTCGCGCCCCGCTGCAGCGTCATCCAGCCCGGAGACCTCCCATGCTCTTCCGCCAGTACTTCGAGCCCAAGCTCGCCCAGTACGCCTACCTGGTGGGCTGTCAGCAGACCCAGGAAGCGCTCCTCATCGACCCCCTCCGGGACATCGACCGGTACGTGGAGGCCGCCGAGGCCGAGGGGCTCACCATCACCGCGGTGGCAGAGACCCACATCCACGCCGACTTCCTCTCCGGCGCCCGGGAGTTCGCGGAGCGCTACGGGGCGAAGCTCTACCTCTCCGACGAGGGAGCCGAGGAGGGGTGGGCCTCCAACTGGGCGAAGGAGAGCGGCTACGACGTCACCTTCCTCCGGGACGGGGACGGCTTCACCATCGGCAACATCGACGTCACCGCGGTGCACACTCCCGGGCACACCCCGGAGCATGTGAGCTACGTGGTGGTGGACCGGGGGGGCGGTGCCTCCACCCCCATCGGGATCGCCACCGGCGACTTCGTCTTCGTGGGAGACCTGGGGCGCCCGGACCTCCTGGAGCAGGCCGCCGGGATGCACGGGGTGCAGGAGGACTCGGCCCGGACCCTCTTCGGTTCGCTGCCGAAGTTCCGGGAGCTGGGGGATGAGCTGCAGGTGTGGCCCGCCCACGGGGCCGGCTCCACCTGCGGGAAGGCGCTGGGCGCGGTCCCCACCACCACCGTGGGGTACGAGCGGCGCTACAACGCCTCGCTGGCCGCCGCCGCCCAGGGTGAGGACGCCTTCGTGGACGCCATCCTCTCCGGGCAGCCGGAGCCCCAGATGTACTTCGCCCGGATGAAGCGGGACAACCGGGACGGGGTGCCCCTCCTGGGGGGTCTCCCCCAGCCCCGTCACCTCACGGTCCGGGAGTTCGCCCAGCATGTGGACGGGCGGCAGACGCTGGTGGTGGACACCCGCCTGGACCGCTCGGGGATGATGGCGAAGCACGTTCCCGGCGCCCTCTACGCCCCCATGAACAAGAGCTTCAACACGGTGGTGGGGTCGCTGGTCACCGACGAGACCACGCCGCTGCTCCTGGTGGTGGAGGAGAGCCACCTGGACGAGGCGGTGCGGGACCTGGTGCGGATCGGCTACGACTCCATTGCCGGGTACATCACCCCGGACGGGCTGGAGCGGTACTTCGAGGAGGGAGGCGACTTCGCCACCATCGAGGAGGTGACCTTCCAGGAGCTGGAGCCGGCCCGGCAGGACCCGGGGGTGGCGGTGCTGGACGTGCGCTTTGCCAGCGAGTTCGACGCCGCGCATGTGCCGGGGGCGCAGAACGCCTCCTACACCCGGCTTCCGGCCTATCTGGACAGTCGGGTCCCCAAGGGGAAGACCCTCTACGTGCACTGCATGTCCGGAGCCCGGTCGGCGGCGGCCAGCGCCTTCCTGGCCCGGGAGGGCTACGACGTGCGCTACGTGAACGGCTCCTTCCCGGAGTACGCCCGAACCCACGAGACCGCCAGCCGGGAGGCGGGGGCCGCAGCCCTCTCCTGAGCCGTGGATCGTGAGCCCCTGATCCGTGGGCCGCGGACGCAGGCGGCGACCCATGCGCTGCCGACGATGAGCCCCGCCGCCGTGAGCTGCCGATCATGATCACCGTCCTGCTGGGCGCGGTGGCCATCGGCCTGGTCCTGGGGCTTCTGGGCTCCGGGGGCTCCATCCTCACGGTGCCGGTGCTGGTGTACCTGGCCCACGAGCCGGACAAGGTGGCCATTGCCGAGAGCCTGGCCATCGTGGGGGGGATCGCCCTGGTGGGGGCGGTCCCCTACGCCCGGCGTAAGCAGGTGGACTGGCACAGCGTCCTCTACTTCGGGGTGCCGGGGATCGTGGGGACCTACGCCGGGGCCGCCGCCGCCCGGTGGGTGCCGGGGGCGGTGCAGTTGGCCCTCTTCGCCGTGGTCATGATGCTGGCGGCCGTCCCCATGCTGCGAGGGGGGAAGGGCGCGGACGAGGACGCCCTCCCCCGGAAGCGGCAGGCGCTCTGGAAGGTTGCCGGGGAAGGGCTGGCGGTGGGTGTGCTCACCGGGCTGGTGGGGGTGGGAGGGGGCTTCCTGATCGTCCCCGCCCTGGTCCTTCTGGGAGGGCTCCCCATGCGCCTGGCGGTGGGGACCAGCCTCCTGATCATCGCCGCCAAGAGCGCCGCCGGCTTCTGGAAGTACACCGATGTCCTGGCGGAGGTGGGGCAGCAGGTGGACTGGAGCCTCATCGGCCTCTTCACCGCCGTGGGGATCGGGGGCTCCTTCCTCGGAAGCGCCTTCAGCCAGCGGGTCCCCCAGGCCCATCTCAAGCGGGGCTTCGCGGTCTTCCTGGTGGTGATGGGGGGCTTCATCCTGGTCCGGGAGGGGCCCAAGGCGCTCCGGGGTGGGGATGAGGTGGTGGCGGTGCCCACGGCCACGAGGAGCCTCCCCGACGACGACCCCCTCATCCTCCACCCTTCATCCACACGGAGCGACGACACCCCATGAGCACCCCCATCCCCCAGCGGATCCAGGTCCCGGACGAGGCCTACCAGGCGCTGGCCGAAGCGGTGACCAGCGACGACAGCCCTGTCGGCATCGACGCCAAGAAGACCCACGTCATGATCATCCATCTCCTCCTGGACATCCAGGACCGCCTGGGGCGTCTGGAGGCCCGGGTGTCGGGGCTGGATTCCAGGGGAGGCTGAGACCATGGGCATCCTCTCCTTCCTGGGACGGCTCTTCGGGTCGTCGGCCCCCTCCCGCCCCTCCCCCCGGGACTTCGTGGCGCAGCGGGACCCGTCCGCCCCGGTGCTGGATGTGCGCACCCCGTCGGAGTTTGCCTCCGGGCACCTCCGGGGGGCGCTGAATGTGGATGTGATGTCGCCGGACTTCGGGAAGCGGGTGGAGACGCTGCTCTCGAAGGGCACCCTGAAGAAGGACGCCACGGTCTATCTCTACTGCCGCTCCGGGAATCGGTCGGGGCAGGCGGAGGGGATGCTCCGGCGGATGGGGTTCACGGAGACCGTGAATGTGGGAGCCATCGGGTCGCTGAAGGCGGCCGGGGCCGAGATGGCGTGAGGCGGTGACGGCCCCGGCGGGCCCCGGTGGTCGCCCCCCCCTACGCCTTGAACACCGACTCGAATTCCCGCAGCGGCATCCCCTCCTCCTGCCCCCCGCCACCGGGGGACTCCCCCCGGGCCAGCTCCAGGTCGAAGGCCACCCGGTCGGCCCGGTAGTACCTCCGCTGGTAGTAGATGGGCCGGTCGGAGGCGGTGTAGCTGATCCGCTCCAGCGCCAGGAGCGCCCCCCCTTCCGGGACACCCAGCGCGCGGGCTTCGTCGGCCCCCGCCACCACGGCCTCGATCCGGTAGCGGGCCCGGACGATGGGGATGTCGTAGTCCCGCTCCAGGATCCGGTAGATCGTCTCCTTCGCCAGGTCCCGCCCCTCCAGGAACTGGGCGTAGAAGGGGGGGAGCCAGGTCCGGTCCAGGGCGATGGGTTCGCCGTTTCCCAGGCGGAGGCGGTCCAGGCGGACCACGAAGGCCCCTTCCCCCACCCCCAGCGCCGCCGCCACCGCCGGGGGGGCCGCCGCCTGTCCGTGGAAGATGACCCGGCTGGTGGCAGCCAGACCGGCCCGCTCCATGTCCTGGGCGAAGTCCGTCAGCCGCACCAGCCCCTGGGGGAGCTTCGGCGGGGCGGCGAAGGATCCCAGCCCCTGTCGCCGGTAGATGAGCCCCTCGTTCTCCAGCGTCCCCAGCGCCCGTCGCACCGTGATGCGGCTCACCCCGAAGAGCTCCCCCAGGTCGCTCTCGCTGGGGAGCTGGTCGTGGGCCGCATATTCGCCGGCCACGAGGCGCTCCCGGAGCCAGTCGGAGAGCTGCTCGTGGCGGGGTCGACCGGACTCGAGCTGGGGGAGCTGGGACATGCCTGTGCAGACCTCGGAGCGGGTGGAGCGGTGATCGGGAACGTTGCCGACCCGAGGGGGCAGAGGCGCCCCCTCCTCGAGCCCGCCCGGTTGAAGACCGGAGCTCTCCGGAACCTACGGTACAGGGGATCACACGACAAGACTTGTCATAACGAGTAGTGACGAGTAATATGGGGGTATCGAGTCGCCCTGGCACCCCTCCCATCCCCCCTGGTCCCATGACTCCTCCAGAGCTGGTCCCCACCCGATCCGACGGCCCCCCTTTGGAGGGCCTCCCCCTCTCGCCGGATGCTACACACCCCCTTCTGGCCCAGCTGGAATCCATCGATCGACGGCTGGCCCGGATCGAACCCGTCCTGGATGCCCTGGGGCAGGCCCCCTCCATGGCCGCCGCGGTGGTGGATGTGGTGGATGAGCAGACCGGGCGCCTCCGGGACCGGGGGGTGGACGTGCAGGAGCGGCTGGCCGGGGGGCTGGCCCTCCTGGAGCGCCTCAGCGACCCGGCGGTGATCGCCCGGATCGACGCCCTCCTGGACCTGGCGGACCAGGCCCCGGGGCTGGCCTCCATGGCGGTGGACATCGTGGACGAACAGGCCGGGCTGCTCCGGGACGAAGGGATCGACCCCGGTGCCGCCCTGGCCAACGGTGCCCGCACCGCCCTCCAGTTCGCCTCCATGGTGGGACCCCGGGAGATCCACGCCCTCAAGACCGTCCTGGCGTCCCAGGCGCTGGCTCCGGAATCGGTGGAGGTGGTGTCCGCCGCGGCACAGGCCCTGGTGGAGTGCCAGGGACGGGAGCGTCAACAGGTGGGGGTCTTCGCCCTGTTGCGGGCCATGCGGGAGCCCGACGTGCAGCGGGCGCTGGACTTCCTCCTGGGCGTGGCCCGGCGCTTCGGGGCTGCGCTGGAATCCGGCTCCCCCTCCGCCGCCGTGGTCCGGCAGCAGGCGGACCGGGTGGGGGTGCGACCCTCATGAACCGCCGGCCCGGCATGTCAGCATCCGGATCTTCGGCCCTGGACCCCGGAGCACCGCGGTCCGGGAAGCTCACCCCATCCATCCCCACCACCCCCATCGAGCCATGAGCGCATCCAACGGCACCCAGCAGCCGTCCAACGGCAGCGAGCAGAAGGCCAACGGCACCCCGCAGCCGTCCAGCGTCACGCAGCACCAGTCCGGCCTCACCCAGCAACCGTCCGGCGGCAGCCAGCACCACGAGGTCCTCATCGTGGGCGGAGGATCGGCGGGGATCGCCGTGGCCGCCCGGCTCCTCCAGGCGGAGAACCCACCGCAGGTGGCCATCCTGGACCCGGCCGAGAAGCACTACTACCAGCCCCTCTGGACCCTGGTGGGGGGCGGCGTGGTGGACAAGCATGAGACCGAGCGGGATGAGGCCTCGGTGATCCCCGACGGCGCCACCTGGATCCAGGATGCGGCCACCGGCTTCGACCCCGAGCACAACGCCGTCACCACCGGGGCCAGCGGCACCCTCACCTACGACTACCTGGTGGTGTGCCCCGGCATCCAGATCAACTGGAACGCCATTCCCGGGCTGGCCGAGAACCTCGGCAAGAACGGCGTCTGCTCGAACTACTCCTGGGAGCACTGCGACTACACCTGGGAGACGGTGCAGCGGATCGCCTCGCAGCCGGGGCCGGTGCGGGCGCTCTTCACCCAGCCCACCGGCGCCATCAAGTGCGGCGGGGCGCCCCAGAAGATCATGTACCTCACCGCCGACCACCTTCGCCGGACCGGTCGCCTCCAGCCGGGGGATGTCCAGTTCTTCTCCCCCGGGCAGGTCATCTTCGGGGTGACCAAGTTCGCGAAGACCCTGAAGCAGGTGGTGGCCCGCTACGGGATCGGCACCAACTACGGCCACGAGCTGGTGGAGATCCGGGGGGAGACGCGGGAGGCCGTGTTCAAGGTCACCGGCGCCGACGGGAGCGTCACCGAGCGGGTGGAGCCCTTCGACATGATCCATGTGGCGCCCCCCCAGAGCGCCCCCGATTTCCTGGCGAAGAGTCCCCTGGCCAGCGAGGCCGGCTGGACCGATGTGGACAAGCACACCCTGCAGCATGTGCGCTACCCCAACGTCTTCGGGCTGGGGGACGCCGGATCCACCCCCAACGCCAAGACCGGCGCCGCCATCCGCATGCAGGCCCCCACCGTGGTCCACAACCTCCTGAAGGTCCGGGCCGGGGAGTCGCTGGAGCAGGGGGCCGAGCACTACGACGGCTACGCCTCGTGCCCCCTCATCACCGGCTACGGCCGGCTGGTGCTGGCGGAGTTCGACTACAACCAGCAGCCCGCCCCCAGCTTCCCCTTCGACACCTCACAGGAGCGCTACTCGATGTGGCTCCTGAAGAAGGACCTGCTGCCGAATCTGTACTGGCACGGGATGCTGCAGGGGAGGGCGTAGGGGGGGGGTGGGTCCGCGGGGGCGGGGGGGCCGCCACCCCTCCGTCTCCCTCGCCTTCCTGGGAGCTCCCCCTTCCCGGGCCGCTCGCCTTCCTCAGTCCTCCGCTTCCTGGGCCGTTCGCCTTCCTCAGTCCTCCCCCTTCCTCGTGCGCTCGTGTACCCGGGGCGGGGGGTGGCTGGAGGCGGCGTGGACTGCTTCGGTGTCGGCGCCCTCTCCTGTACCGCCCTCCCCCCCCTGGTCCCTCCAGCTCAGGTCGATGGATCGGCCGCTCTTTGCGCAGTCCACCAGGTACAGGTTGATGAGCGTCTGGTAGGGGATGTCCGTTTCCGCCGCCAGTTCCCGGAACCACTCCAGCGCCCCGGCGTCCAGGCGGATGGTGATCCGCTCCTTGAGACGCCGAGCATGGGGATTCGGACCGGCGGTGGTGAAATCGTATTCGGAGCGCATGGTCAGCGGCGGTTGAGGTAGGTCCGGGTTTCGACGGGGGAGGCTTTCCGCGCCTTCAAGGGATCCCACTCGAAGCGGGGACCGTTCACTAGAATGTACATATGGGATGTGTACGCTCGCAATCGCAGAGGTTGAGAGTCGGGAATAGCTGCGGATGCGAGAAGGCCCGCAGGGGCCCCCGACACGGAGTTGAAGGGGAAGGTGATCCGACGAACCGGGCACATCCATGCTGAAATGGGACAGGCGACCAGGGTACCCGGGGGGCGGAGCGACCTGGTCGTCGGGGGAGGGGTGAGGAGCGGGGCGCCGGGTACAATCCCTTAACCGGATCGGGTACAATCCCTTGAATACCGCCCCGGCGTCAGGATCAGGAGCCCATGGACCGCGGTGCCGAGGAGATGGCCGAAGTGGCGGGTGTCGCCGGTGAGGAGGTGGGTGGCCCCGGCGGCGAGGGCGGCCGCCAGGATCCGAATATCTGACTATCGGACATGCGGAGACCTGGATCAAGGCGCGTCAATCAGGAGCCGGCGAACGAGATGACCAGGAAGTCGTCTTCATCCTCGCAGAGGAGGCGAAGTTCGTTGCCGTTGGCAGCGAGGATTGCGTGCAGGATGACGATTCCACCCCCGGATGGTGTGTAGTACGACCAGATGGAGCCCCGGATCTCCCTGCAGATCGTCGCATAGGTTGCAGAGAACGCTTCGGACAGCTGCCCACCGGCCAATCCTTCGTAGTTCGCCGGAGAGTAGGGCGTCTCCTCCGTGAAGAGTCCATCGGAGGATCCCACCTGGACGCCTTCGATGGTGAGGCGATCCCAACCGGAGTGGCCACAGAAGGGGGACTCAAGCAGCTCCTGGATGAGGCATCCGGACCCGGAAGCGAGCCGGTCGAAGCGCAGGAGCGATCCCTCATCGACCTGGAGGCGATCCACCAACTGCTTCTCGTGGATCAGCCCCAGTCGGGACAGGAAGGGGACCAGTTCCAGGAGGGATGGAAAGCGGTCCCGGGGGAATCGGTGGATGTGGGTCTCTGCTTCCCAGCGGGGGCTGGGAATCAGGAAGGGGAGGATGCCGGCGAGTTCCGTCGGCGCCACGTGCCACCGGTTCGCGATGACACTCAGCCAGAGGTACCCGGCCGGGTCAAGGGAGCGATCTCTCTGTTTGTCTTCCTCGTCGAGTGCACCCAGCAGGTCGGCCAGTCGCTTCCGGCCATTCTCGATATGCTGAAGCTCCATGCGCTGCGCAGCCTCCGTTACGTGGGGTCTCTGGCTCCAATGCGCCCGGAAAGGGAGCAGCGGATCGGGAATCTTCGCCTCACGCGTAGGGAATCAGCGTCCCCGCCGAGAGCACCAGGAACCAGAGCAGCAGGGAGCCCACCGACGCAAGGCGGGCCGCGCCCGGAAGGGGGCCCGACCCGCTCCACTCCGCATGCCGCCCCCGCTCCGCCCGGCGCCAGGTGACCCCGTGGAAGAGCGCCGCGTTCACCGCCGCCAGCGCCATGAAGGCCAGCTTCCACCGGAAGGCCGGATTCCCCGCCAGGGTGGTGGCCTCCACCATGAAGAGCACGAGCCCGCTGGGCACGACGAGCACGAGGCTCCACCGCGCCCAGCGGGTCAGGTGCGCCACGGCGTCCTCCACCGGGAGGCGGCGGAGGAGCCCCAGGATCCGGAGATCGAAGACCAGGATGCACCCCACGAGAATCACGAAGCCCACCACGTGGACGATCTCCACCACCGGGTAGAGCCAGGCGGAGCGCCCCACCAGCTCGGCGAGGGCGCTCTCCTCCAGCCCCGACAGGAACCCCTGGAGGCCCGCCGGGGCCTGGCTCAACGGAGCTCGATCGTGAGATCTCCGATGATGATCCGCTCCGCCCGCATCTCGGCGGTGGTTTCCCGGTGCGGGTAACCCACCACGGTCACCGTCTGCCCCACCGCCAGGCCGTCTGTGTTCTGCATCCCCCGGTTCTGCATCCGGCTCAGGGGGGCCAGGACCACATTCCAGTCCTCCCGGTCATCGTAGGCCCGGGCCGCCGCCTCGCCGCCCCGCTCCTGCACATCCAGATCGATGTAGGTGTGGGGGTTGCCGATGTCGTTGGCGGTGATCAGGCCGGTGTACGTCAACTCGATGTCCTGATGGTAGTTGGACCACCCGTGGTGGATGCTCCAGCCACTCAGGACGAAGACGGCGGCCAGGGCGGCGGCCGCGGCCGCGCTGCGGGAGGGGATTCGACGTCCGATCATCTCTGGACCTCCTTCGACCAGTGGGGGATGATTCACGGAAAGACGGGATGTCTACCCGGATGATCCCGGGGCCGGTTCCAGTGGGGGCCAGAGGCGGAGGCCGGGGACGTCGTGGAAGTCCCGGGGGTTCAGGGTCCAGAGCGAGGCGTTCCAGGACAGGGCGCAGGCGGCGATGGCCAGGTCCAGCTCCCGGCCCCGGGGGCGCCGGAGTTCCTGGTGGAGCCGCGCCGCCTGCGCAGCCTCCTCGGGGCCGAAGGCCAGGGCCTCGGCGTCCGGAAAGAGCCTGGCCCGGGCCTCCAGTTCCGCCGGTGTGCGGGGACCGCGGAGCCACTCGTAGAGGACCAGGGTGGGGATCACCACCCGCTCGCCCCCGGCCAGTGCGTTCCGGAGCGCCCCGGCCGTAGGACCACCGCTCAGGGCGCCGATGAGGACCGACGTATCCAGGGCGATCATCCCCCGGACGTCCCCCGTCCCCCGCGGCGACGGGCCTTCCTCACCTCCGCCAGTTCCCGGTCCACCTCGTCCCGGGGTCGTGTGGGAAGGGTGGGCACCAGGGCGTCGAAGGCCGCCAGGCGGTCCCGCCGCTCCTCATCCGACAGGCGCCCCAACTGCTCTCCGTAGAGCTGCACCGCCTCCCGCACCACCTGGCTCTTTGGAATGTCCAGGCGGTCCGCCGCCCGGTCGATCTCCCGGGCCGTGGCCTCGTCCAGTGTGAAGGTCATCTTTCGCATGGCAGGGTCCGGTATGGGATGCCATACGTATGGTATGGGGAGCGTGGGGGGAGGAAGAGGGGTGAGGCTGGGGCGTCGGCGTGGGAGGAAGGTTGCGGAGACGGCGGGGGGATGGGGTGGTGAGGATCACCCTATCCGGTGTCACGCAGGCGCTTGCGCACCTCTTCCCAGGGTACGAACTGGGGCTCGGGGGTGGCCAACCTCCGCTCCAGTTCCTGGATATGCCATTCCGGAATGGGCACATCGTCCGGGCTGGCAACAATCGAATCCCACGCCTCCCCAAGGAGCGCAATTCGATCCTCCGGGGGCAGTCGAAGGATCTCGGCCAGAAGGGTTTGCCTGGTCATGCTCAGAATCTCGGCGTCGGGCAGAGGTCGGGGATTGTTGAATTCGGCCGGTATGATTCCCCCCACTCCGCCAACCGCCTCACCACCTCTCCCACGGATTCCCCGGAGGGCATCAGGAACGCCTCTCCCCGGTATGGGCGGGGGTCCGGCACCAGGAATCCCGCCAGGCTCAGCGCTCTCCGAAGCGATCCACCAGATCCCGGGTGAGGTCCGGGCACCCGCGCCGCTCCGGAGTCCAACCACCGACCGGTGGGGGTGCTTTCGCAGCACCGTACCGCCGTCCGCAGTCGTCTGCTGCGCAATCCACCGGTGGGGAGCTGAACGCTGCAAGGTCCTGTCCGGGGAGGATCGCATGCACGGCTTCCACCCCGCTGTGCGTCAAACGCAGCAGGCGTGAAGACCACTCCCCACCGTGTAGCGTTGGCCACCCACCTCCACCGCATGCTTCACCACGTCCCCATCCGAACACCGGGAACGGACGGCCTACCACACCCCCTACGGCCCCCGCCCCGCCTCCAGCGCCTCCAGGAGTTCCACCAACCCCACCGGCTCCCAGGCCTGGTTCCTCCGGGATGCGGTGAGGGGGAGGAGCACTCCGCACTCCACCAACTGCTGGATGGCGTTGTGGAAGGCGGCCCTGGCCCGGCCTGTACCGGCCACTGCCTGGGGGGCCGTGATGGCTGGGTGGGCCGGGAGGATGTCGATCAGGGCCCACGCCGCCGCATCGGAGCGGGGTGCACCGCGCTCCGAAAGGCGCCTGCGCCAGTCCTCCTTGAGCTCCTCCACCGCGTTCAGATGCGCGGACGCCAGCCCCGACGCCGCGGCCGCGGCGGCGGCGAACTGCTCAACCCACTCGCCCACCCTCCCCTCCCGGAAGAGGGTGAGCCCGTCGATGTAGCGCCGGCGCTCCTCAGCAAGCACCACGCTGATGGGGGGCACGTACCGGTCTGCAATTCCCCGGCGGCGCAGCACGAGGTGGATGAGGGCGCGTCCGGTCCTCCCGTTGCCGTCGTCGAAGGGATGAATGGTCTCGAACTGCGCGTGGACCAGCGCCGCCTGCACGAGAGGCGGCAGGGTCTCGTCGCCGATGGCCTCGCACAGGTCCTCCAGCAGGGGCCGCACATGCTCCGGCGGGGGAGGTACGAAGTCGGCCCCGCAGGGGTTGTGGTCGTTGCCCCCGATCCAGTTCTGCCCGGTGCGGAGGACCCCGGCGATGGTGTGGTGGTGGGTCTTCTCCAGAAGGGTCCTGTGGATCGCCATCAGATGCTCGACCCCCACCGCATCCGATGAGGCGGCCTGGTCGATGGCGAGCTGCATTGCATCGATGTTGCCCAGGACCTCGCGCACGGTGGGAGCCGCCGCCCCTGCGGACTCCGCACGGGCCAGCTGTCGGATTCCCACCTGGATCCCCTCCACCCGGGATGACGCGATGGATTCCGTCCGGAGGAGGAGTCGCGCCAGGGGGGCGGGTGCCGGAGAAGGCGATGCGTTCAGCCTCATGATCGCCCGCTCGGCGTCCGAGACGACCCCGATCACCGACGAGGACAGGTCGAATCGCTCCCCGGCCAGGGGATCGGGAATGAAGGCCTCGTACCGGCAGGCCCTGCGGTACCGCGCCGGGGCGTAGAGGGTGGGATTCCACTGCCACGTGCGGGAGACCAGATGTCCACGCATCCTGAACGACGCCGTCCCGGTGGTTCAGTTTAGGGCGTAACCTGAACCAGGATGGGGGCGGAGGAAGGGGGATGGCAAGGGCGCTGCGTTCAACTCAGGCGTCCCCATGCCACCGATTGCATCGATCTCAGCGTACCGATTGCAAACCAGGGACGGACCCTCCCTCACCCGATATCCAGCAGCCGGACCGCCTCCACCACCGCCGGCATGGAAATGTCGAGGGGGAGCGGGGCGCCCCAGGTGATGGCGTTTGCCGGGATCCGGTCGCGGAAGAGGACCGTGGTGTGCCATTCGCCCCAGAAGGCGGACCACCAGCGCAGGCCTGCGTGCCCACGGCTGTGGAGGGCGGAGGAGATCTGCTGGGTGAGCCGGCGGTCGCGGGATGGCGGCAGGTCCGCGGTGATCTGGAGCCGGGCCAGGGCGTCGGGCTGGCAGAGGTCCTCGATGTCAGGCCACAGCTCCGCCGGGAGTCCCACCGACACCAGCGCGTAGCGATGCCCCCAGACGGTGAGGTCGTCGTTGGTGAGGGGTGCGGGGGAGTTGCGGTACCCCTGGATCATCTCGGCCACCGCGTGCTCCTCGCTCCCGGCCAGATAGAGGACACCTCGCGCGCTCCCCTGCAGGTCGAACCGGTTGCGCCCCTGGCCTCCGGGGAGGAAGGAAGCGGAGAAGCGTTCGCCCTCCGCCGCCTGGGGATCCCACGGAAAGACCCGCCAGAGCGGGCCCGGCTTCATGCGTAGGCCCCGCCCTTCTGGGCTTCGATGGCCCCGATGACGTCGGCGATCCGCCCCTCCCGGAGCGCGCTGATGGGGCGCCGGTTGTCCAGGTGTGCATTGACGCCGGTCAGCCACTTCGGGATCGAGCTCTCCGCCAGGAAGCCCGAAAGGAGCGCGATCACGGCGTCGAGCCCGATGATGCGGTCCCGATTCTCGGGGTCCGGCCTCTGACCCTCACGCCAGCGGCGCGGCTGCGCACGGCTCACCTCCAGCAGGTCGGCGACGGCCGCGTCACTCCCCAGGACCCGGGTGACACGCTCCAGGCGCTCGGTGACGCGGGCGAGGTCGGTGGGCGCGGGGGGCGGGGTGCGTCGCCTGCGTGGGGAGGGGGCTGGGGGCATGATGTGGTAGGGGCGGGGGGATGGGGCGGTGCGCTACAGATAATGTAGCGCGGTGGGCGCTTGAGACCAAACCCGAATGCCCTCGAATCCGGCGATTCCTTTACACGTCGAGCCCGACATGTAAAGGTTTTCGCGATTTCTGGTACATGTCCGGCTCCCGACGGGTGAGGGGCGAGCCCGCTTCGCGTTTCAGCGGAAACGCGTGTCCGCAGCCACGACGAGGAGTTCCGGGGTCACGACGAGCAGCCCTGCGTCACGCCAGCAGCGCGAACACGTCCTCGTCGGTGTGAATGCCCCGGGACTCCGCCAGCGGAACCAGACGCCGGCGGGCCCCGTCCAAGAGGTCCAGCGGCAACTGCCGGCGCAGGGCATCCCGGACAACGTTGCTGCGGGAACGTCCGGTGGCCTGGCAGACGCGGTCCAGGGTCTCGAGGAGGCCCGGTTCAAGACGGATGGTGATGCTTGAAGTCTTCATCAGGCTGCGATCCCCTCCACGGTGAGCCGCCGGACGTCCGTGCGGGTGCTGGCGTGCTCGACGGTGATGGCGAGCAGGCTCCCGTCCGCATCCAGATCGAGGGTGGTGTTCTCATCCAGATCCCGGGTCTCCGCCACATCGAGGGCCCTGAACTCGATGTAGAGGGTGTCGGTGTCTTCGAAGTACTGGGTCTTCACGGGCGGAACCCCCGGTCGAAGAAGGCCTTGTGGACCGTCTCGGCGTCAGCGAGCGGAACTGGTCGAAGATAGCGTTTCGCGCTTCGGGGATCCGTAGGCCAGTGCTGTCGCCAGCTTGGCGTAATAGTAAAGAAATCAGAAGAGCTTGATTCGCCCTTCCCGCTTGTATTCTGCCCACTTCTCCCGGACAAGAATCTCCACCACGGCGGTCATGGAAAGCCCCAAAGTATTCGCCAACTGACCCAGGTAGTCCTTGGCCTCGTCTGAAAGCGTGAAGGATGTGGGCATACGCGAGCGGTTCTGGGAGTTCTTGCCACGAGGGTGCGCCATTAGGTGCCTCAGACTCAGGTGGAAGGGAAGTTCTAGGGCCGCAGGCCCTCGCCACTCCGGGCGCCCCCCTTGAGGTTGATGGGTCTCCGACCCCTGGGAGAGGTCGGCCTTGATTGGGCGAGAGGGAGTGCAGGGGAAATGCCAGATCCACGCAGCCTGCCAACGGTGCTCCAATACTACACTTGCGGTAACACGCCTGGGCGCGGTCACGTTGAGGGTGTTGAGCACACTCTACACTCTGTGCTCAGAGCGCGGATCTCTCACCGCAGCCGGAGCCCGTCAAGGGGGTAACCGGCCTCCGTCTGCGATAGCCCGTCAGTTCGCGGGGGAGGACTCCACATCCTCCCGGCGCTCCACTTCCTCGATCCACCCACACCGGTCCAGGTACCAGACCTCCAGGGGGTCCACCCGCGGCCCCACGACCCCGGCGACCGCCCGGGCCACCTCCCACATCCTCCGGTGGAACTCAGCAGGTGGCCGATCCGGCCCGATGGCCACCACGGGCACGACCTGCCCTCTCTCCCGCAGGTGCAGCACCCCCTTCCGGCTCAGGCCCAGGGCCTCCCGCTGCCCCAGCATCCGCGCCACCGCGTCCAGGGCCTCCTGGCCGTTCTCCTCCAGCAGGTCCGCGAACATCCGGGCGTAGACCCCGGCCTGCACCGCGACCTTGGATAGCTCCCCCGCCGTGGCCGACCCCGCCTTGGCCTCGATCAGCGCCAGGCGACCTCCGATGTCCACCGCCAGGAAGTCGGGGCTGCTGCCCACATTCACATCCCTCGGCCACCACGGGTCGCCGCTCCCGCGGGCGGCCAGAGCCTCGTTGAACGGCCTTCTCCACTCCGCGTGGCGATGTTCGCGGGTGGGCGTATCCGTGAAGCTGGGTCCCGCTTCCCGCTGGATGACCCGGTAGGCGTCCGAGTTCCCGGATGAGATGGCGGCGTGGACCGGCCCCTCCTTCTTGAGTGCGGAGGCGTCCGCTACATGCCGAGCGACGTCCTTGAGGTAGACCTCGACTGCTGGCCATTCCTGCTCGACCGAGGAGCGCGGCCGCCAGCTCTTCCATGCGTCCTTGAACGAGTCGAGTGCCATGTATTTCTCGCCCGCCGTGAGGCTGAACTGGCCCCCGCGCTCGCACACATCGATCAGCTTGGTCATGCCATAGTAGAGGGTCGCGCGGGTGCCGGTCCCCTTCGTATCCGACCGGATCTGGAGATCATAGAGGGGCTGCTCGCTCTGACCGGAGGCGCGCTCCACGAGGGTCCGCGCAGGGCCATCGGCCAGCAGGCTCATGAGCGCGTGGGAGGCGGTTCGGTCGAAGCTCATGTCGCTGGGCATTGGCTGTTCCTCTGCGAAGGATTGGGTGGTCGCGCATCCGTTCTGGCACCATTCTGCGACCCACACACCTGGCTGCATATCCCCATCGAGGAGCCCACCTCATGACGCTCGAAGAACTCTGGCAATCGGCTGATCGAGCACTGTGGAGCGAGGCGTTGGAAGGCTACTGGACCACCGTAGCCCCCTCGCGCTTGAAGGTTGAGGAGGAGATGGCGGCGGCGACCGCGGAGAAGGTCGCCAACTTCGACGCTGAGGAGTGGTGGAACTTCCTGCTGAAGTTCTATCAGTGGAAGTACACCCAGGCAAACCGGTTGAAGACGTCGCTCAACCATCTCCACCGCCACGATAGTGAACGTGGACTCAAGCATCTCCTGACGATTCGTGATCGACTGCTGGCCCTGGATCCGGCCGATGCTCCTACCGCGATCCACATCGCAAGCCGCCCGCCCGGGTTGGGGATCGCAGGCGCGACCGGCCTGCTTTCGATCCTCTACCCAGCTTGGTTCGGAACCCTCGATCGATTCGTGGTCCTCGCCCTCTGCAGGGTCGAGCCGGAGGTCCGGGAGTGGCAGGAACTGGCGCCGAATAGCTTGGAGGGGCTGGGTGGCGTCATGCTCACGCATCGCCTCCGGGTCAAGGCGGCTGACCTCACGGAGCGCCTCGGTCAGTCCTGGACCCCCCGTATGGTCGACAAGGTTCTCTGGGCCGTGCGGTCGTGAGAGTACGGGTGAGCCGCTGGCCGAGTGCCAGCAGGCGTCTACATACATGCCGGAACTGCGCTGTGCTGGATGGCGCAGCGGGAATGGTGGGAACCGAAGGTGGGCTATGCCGGGACCTGCAACGAAGGTTTGCGTTTGAGTGGTGAGGTGCTCGGAAGTTCTTGCGCCTGAAGCCATGACGCGCCCACCATGGAACCCGCGGTGTCCACCGAATGGGTCAATGGCCATGTGGCTCCTTCGAAGCGGAGCTGCACCCGCTCACCCGCACTGTCGTACCCCCCCGGGGGGGTTCAGCACCTCCCCGCTCCCCCCCCTCCGAGGCACCTTCCGTGATCCACAAGAGCGACATCCCGGTGGAGTCCATCGAAGACTGGTTCGCCCGCTGCTCCCCCAAGTCCGCCCGTCAGTGGAAGGATGGCCGTAGCGCAAAGGAAGCCGGCCATTGCTGGGTGGGTATGCAGAGCCCGACCCTTCCCCCAGAAGTGGCCGCGGCGCTGGCGAGCCACCCGGACTTCGGTGAGGTCACGCGGTGGTCCGGAGAGCCCGAAGCCCAGGTGCGCTTCGACGGACATTCTGGCCCCGCCAACATCGACCTGCTACTTCACGCTTCGGATGCCCGGGGTGAGTTCGTGGTGGCAGTGGAGGCGAAGGCAGACGAGCCCTTTGGAAACACAGTCGCCGGGTCACTTGCCCGGAGCCTCGAGGTGAAGCTTTCGACCCCCAACTCGAAGCGCATGGCCAGGATGGAGGAACTCGTCCGAGCACTCTTCCACCCCCGAGAGAAGCGGATGCCTCGGCTGGAGGACCTCCGCTACCAGTTGCTCACGGCCACGGCGGCGGCGTTGGCGGTGGCCCATGGAGCCGGGACCGCCCGCGCCGTGGTGCTCGTTCAGGAATTCCGCACCCACCTGACGACCCCGAAGCGCCGGAAGGAGAACCACGCCGACCTCACCTCCTTCGTTCGGCGAATCTCAGGTGGGGCGGTGAGCACGGTGGAGGAGGGCCGGCTGTACGGGCCGTTCCGGGTGCCGGGAGGGGCGTTGTTCAGCGATCCGGCGGGGCTGTATGTGGGGAAGGTGGGGAGGGAGGTGGCTTCTGATGCCTCCTGATGCCGAAGGGCGCGCCACCCATGGCCGCGACCAACTCCAGCGGCTCTACAGGGAGGTGCTCCCACGGCTCCTCGAACTCCCCAGGGATCGAGGGCTTTCGGCGCCGCACTTCATCGACCCCCCCGAAGAGTTCTGGACGGCCCGGGCCCGGATCGTTGTTGTGGGTCAGCAGACCGACGGCTGGGGAACTGAGGGAAAGACCGCCCTCCACGACGGCGAAGGGGCGGGGCGCGTCGAGGACCTGATGACAAGCCACCGGGACTTCGGTCTCGGCGTCGGTCTGACAAGAACACCCTTCTGGCAAGCCACCAACACCCTCAGCAACGAACTCGCCACGGAGGGAGCGGCTGTGACCGTCTCAAACCTGGCCAAGATGGATCAGGACGGGAAGCAGCCAGATACGGACATCATGGACCGTCTCCTGGAAATGCGGATTCTTCCCCGTGAGCTTGAGATCCTGCGTCCTGACCATGTCGTGTTCTTCGTGGGGCCCACCCGGGAGTCGGTCCTCCGCGAGACGTTCGAGGAATCAGCGCCGGCCTGGGAGCGGCCCGTCGTACGCTTCACCCTCCCCGGCAACGTCCAAGCTACCTGGTCTTACCACCCGGGATACCTCAGGCGCTCCGGGAAGTGGTCCGTTGTGGACGGTATCGTTCAGGCTATCCGGGACGAACTGGAACCAACCCGACAGTCGGCTGCCGGAGGCTGAGAGACGTGAGCTTGACTCGGGCGGTGAATCGGAGATGAAGAACGACTATCCCGGATCCTCTTGGGTCACAGACGGCCTCATCAAGCAGGTTGGTGGCCTGCACGTCATGGGGGCCAAGCTTCCCGACCGGGTCCAGAATGCCCTCATGAGGGCAGGTGTTCTGACGCTCGGCCAGGCTCTGCGAATGGCGCGCCTGGGCTGGCTCGAACAGATCCAGGGGCTGGGCGTGCTGGGCATCGAGGCAATCGAACAGTGCTCGATTGAGTTGGCTGCGGAGCTTGCGGACCCCTCGGCAGCCAGCGACCTGACGGGGAGTCGCACAGGCGTCCCTGCGGATGGAGACACCCATGCCCCCCCCAAAGCTAAGGCCCCTCCTCTCTCGGGAACCCCAGTGATGGAGGACCTCCCCGAAGGTCCGGTGGATCCTCTGGCGCTCCTGCCCCGGTTCCTGGAGAGGGCCTTCACCACCAGGCCCAGAGATGCGCGGATTCTCACGAAGTTGTACGCGCTGGACGGGGACGGGCCATTCACGCTAGAGGCCGTCGGCGATGCCTACAGCCTGTCGCGGGAGCGTGTGCGCCAACTCCGCGGCCGGGCTGAGATGGAGATCGGAAACCTTCTGACGGGCGGCACGGTGGCCGGCCGTTGTGCTCCCCCCCGGCTCGTGCAGACGTTGCGCGACCTCGTGGAGGCGCTCCCTCCAGTCAACACAGAATCCGCCGTCCGGTCTACGGCAGAGGGGTGGCTCGGGCGTCCGCTGTCCCCCATCGATCAGAACCGCATGGTCTTCCTTCTATCGATGCTGGGGTTCACCAGCCGCCGTGGCGAGACCATCTCTCTACGGGTGATCGAAGACCGCGTGTGGCGCTCTCCCGCGGCCAGACCCTGGGAGCAGTTGATCGCCCTGTTCGAAGTGCTGCATGAAGCCCTCTCCGCATCCAGGGATTGGTGCTCCGTCTTCGAACTCACCGCCCGTGTCAACCGGATCGGACGGCACGAGTGGACGGAAGCCGAGGTCGAGGGGGTTCTGGACAGTCTACCCCATCTCGAAATGAAGGATGCCCGCGTTCGGATGGCCTTCCCCTTCCTCTCCACCTTCGCCGACAAGGCCTACAGGGTGCTCCAGGAGGAAGGTGAACCACTCCACTTCCGGGAAATTCAACGAAGAATCGGGATGCTGGAGGGCCGAACGGCGCGCCGGCGATCCGCCCTGAGGGGAGCGCACACGAACAGCCTCTCAAACCACCCGGACTTCGTATCGCTGGGAAGGAGCGGCCAGTGGAAGCTCTCGTCATGGAATCACGTAGCCGAGGGTACGCTTGCGGACCTGATTGCAGAAGAGTTGGCTGTCCGGGGAGTTCTGACGCGTATCGAGGACATCGTGCCTGAAGTGCAGGCAAGGGGTCGCGACGCGACCGCCGAGTCCCTCACCGCGATCATCTCCCACTATCCCGATCGCTTCGCCCGCGGCGCGGGGGGCACGGTGGGCCTCACCGCCTGGGGCCTCAAGGGGCAACGTCGCCGCTCTCGGCGGGAGGTTCATGAGCAGGTCAGGGGTGCCCTTCTCCAGCTTGCCACCCGGAGCGGCGAGGTGGGAGCTCCAACTCTCACGGGTGTGCTCGATCACGTTGCGGCCAGCACCGGCCTCAGCAGGGAGTCCGCCAGGAGACGATTGGCATCGGGCGAGTGGTTTGACCTCCCCGAGACCCGGCAGGACCGCATCGTCCTCGATCCGGAACGGATCCGGTCCGTGCCCGAACACGTCCACACCTCGCCGGTTACGGACGCCATCGGGGGGGAGGTCCGCGAGTTTCTGCGGAGGCAAACAGGCCACACGGCCCCGCTCAAGGACGTGGTCCGACATGTGTGCCGGACGAAGGGGGTCAAGTACCCGAGCGTGTACCCGGTGATCGGCAGGATGGACGACGTGGTCAAGGAGGAGGGGATGGTGCGGCTGGTACCGTGAGCCGGAGGGGAGACTCGACCGAGTCACGACGTTCTGAGAAGAGGCTTGCCGGCTGTAGCAAGAAGGACACACCGCGTAGCCGGCCCCCCACGAAACGTGACATCGTGTGCTCCGACTCCCCTCCGCAAGGGGCCGCGAGGCCTGGTGGGATGTTCGCTTGGGACCCGTTCTTCTGGCCGCCTGAACGGCAGCGGGGCACCAGAGGCCCCGCTCTTGCCAAGCTCGTAGTGCCTGTATCGATCCACACCACCGGCCACGATGTCTGAAGGTGCTCCCTTTCCCAGAACCTCCCTGCCATGCCCCCCACTGCTCACCCGTTGATCGAGCTCTTCCTGAGTCCAGGCCGCCCCCTGGCCCTCTATCTCAACCTCCTCATTGCCGGCCTGGCGTTCCTCAGCCTCGGAATGGCGGTGAGGGTCATCCTCCAAAAGATCCCCCAGGAATGGGTGATCCTGCGAAGGCTCAAGGGCATGGAATCGCCCACCCGCGAGGGGGCATTGGCCGCTGTGGGGGGTTCCGAAACGGTCGTCGCAGAGAGAATTCGTGACCTCAATGCTCTGGCCTCCGCCCGGCACCCGATCGACGCCGGGGCACTCTCCGGCTTGAACGCTGCTGCCTTCCGAGGGGATCTCAGCAGTGCGTCCAGCCTGGGGCGCTCCCTCATCGTCCTCGGACTGTTCGGAACGCTCCTGGGCCTCGGGACCGCCGTCACCAGCCTGGCGTCGACTCTCTCCAGCAGTGGGATGAACGCGCAGGCCCTCGCCGCCGCAATCCTCCAGACCCTGGGCGGAATGCAGACCGCATTCGGGACCACCCTCACCGGGATCGTCGGCTCCTTGCTGGTGGGCTTCAGCGTGAGCGTTGCCCGGAACAGACAGTCCCGGCTGCTCCAGGAGATCGAGCGAGTCACCACCGTCACGCTGGTGCCGCTCTTCGACACCTCAGAGGCGTCCCGGCTTACCGATGCGGTAGCCGCGCTTGATCGAATCGAGGTGCGGCTCGGGGAGGACCTGCTGCGGATCGTCTCCGGCATCGAGACCGAAGGGAAGGCCCTGGGGAGCAAGTTGGAAGAGGAGTTCAACAAGATCGAAGAGGCCTTCGCACGCCGGGCCGAGGAGTTGGTGCGAGCAACGGGCGCAGCACTGGAGTCGACGCTCAACATCATCGGGGAGCGCGAGGAGGGGGAGCCAACTCTCGCCCAGTACGTGCGGTCCGTGCGGCAGACGGTCGATGGTCTTCAGGAAGCTGTCGCCAGCGTAGGCGATCTGCTTCCCTCGGTGGAGCAACGACTCACTGAAACCCTCGAGTTGCAGCGCCAGACTCTCGAGTCAGCGCTCGTGGAGCACCGGCAGGAGATGGCTCCCCTGATGGCAAGACAGTCCGAGGCGGCGGAGCTCCTGTCGGTGTCCATCCAGCAGGGGGCAGCCCGCTCGGACGAGTTGGCCCAGATCCTCAGCCAGTTGGCTTCCGGCCTGGAAGCTGCGCAGGAAAGCTGGACCCGGACCGACACCGTGATCGCGGAGGTCGGGCGTAGCTGCAACGAGGGCATCCAGAACGGGCTGCGGGAGTTCGTGGCGCGACTGGAGGCCGGGCAGCGGGACACGACGGCCGAGCGGGAAGCCATCTCTCGCAACCTGGCCACCTTCCAGCAGGAACTGACCAGGCACTCGGAGAAGATGCTGACGGAGCGGACCGTAGTACTGCGGCAGATGACCGACCTGCTCACCGAGATCCAGAGTGCCGTTTCCGCCGCCGTGCTGCAGGTGGGGTCGGAGTTGGGAACCCGCGAGAGCGCCACCGGTCAGGCCCTCACCATGGCTGTGGAGAACCTCGCCCGGGAACTGAGGGCGGGGCTGGTCCAGGGGCCCCGGACTCCGGTCTCCGTTGGATCCGGCAGGGACGGAACCACATTGCCGGGCACCTGGCCCTCCCATCCGCCAGCTCCCACACCGCCGGCCCCCAACGACAGGGCTGAGTCGGAATGAGTGTCCCCGATCGCTCCCTGCTTCTGGAGGAGCAGGACCCCGAGTCCGGCGGCACCTGGACGGTCTTTGGAGATGTGGCGTTATCACTGCTGCTGGTGATGGTGCTCTTCATCCTTGCGCAGTTCCTGCACTACGACAACGTGGTGGTCCTCGAGGAGATCGACCGCAGAAGGGAGGAGGTGGCGGTACTGGTGCGTGAGGCGGCCGAGGAGGTACTCGGAGCCGAAGGGGCGGGCGCCCTCGAGGTGGTCAACCAGGGCTTCACCGCTCAACGGATCACCTTCCCGGAGCCGATGCTCTTCGAATCGTGTGGTACCGTGCCCCGGCTGGATGGACAGGTGCTGATCCGGGCCGTCGGGAAGGCCGTGGGCGACAGGGTAGGCTACTTCGAGGCTGTACAGGTGGAGGGGCATGCAGACCGCATTCCCCCCACCGGTCGGTGCCAGGCTCTGGTCCAGGACAACTGGGGCCTGTCTTCAGCCCGAGCCACCGAATTCCTCCGGGTCCTCATCGGGCCCGAAGGCTTCCCCAATGCCAGGGTCGCCTCTGCCGTGGGACGGGGCGACACACAGCCCCGGTCAGCTCCGGACGCCCCGAGGGACGCGCTGGAAGCGGACCGGCGAGTGGAGCTGATCTTCACATTCAGTGAGGAGGCGGCTCGTCAGGACCTTGAACGTTCATCACTGCCGGCGGGGGCTGACCGATGACACTGTGGCATCAGCGGTTCGCCGCCTACTACGAGGACGTCCTACGGTCGCTGGCACAGACGTCCTCGAAGAGCCTCACCTCCCTCCCGAATCTGATCAAGAAGCAACTGGCGTGTGATCTCGGGCTGCTGGGCGTAGGCTTCGATGACCTCCTGTCGAAGGACCTGATCGTTGTGAATGTCAGACCCCCCGGCAATCAGGAGATCCTCGTCGAGAGCGACGATGACGACCCTGAGGATGAGGAGGTCGAGGACGGCGATGACGGCCCTTCCGCTGAGACCGGAGAACGTCCCTCAGCGTTGGACGAGGACGTCACCGCGCAGGTCAGGGCGGCGCGGAAGATCCAGCGGACACAGAGCAAGGACCCCTACAACAGGGAGACCAACCTTGGCGGGCCCATCGTTGCCCTTCGGCAGGGTCGCAAGCGGGTGGTGGGTCCGCTGCTCTACTGGGATGTGGCCCTGGAATACGATCCCGGAGCCAAGAGGCTGACGCTCACGAAGCGCTCCAGCGTGCCCGATCTGAATACCATGCTCCTGGAGCCCTTCCTTCAGCCCGAACAGGACATGGGGGACGTGCTGGCGGCGGTGCGCGCGATCCTGGTGGAGGAGGAAATGAGCCGCTCCTCACTGGCCAAGGTGTTCGAGGTCATCTCAGGGATGATGGATGGCCTGGAGTCGTTCCATCTCTCCACGGCAGTCGAGGAGCCGCTCCGATCCTGGCTAACCGCCGCAGACGCAAAGATCGCCGTCAATGCCAGGGGTGTCCTCCTCAACACACCCCGCTCGAATGCAGTGATCCTCAACGACCTTCGCCACCTCGCGCAACGCACCGAGGTTCCTGACGGTCCGCTGAGTCAGCTGACCCAGTTGGAGGATGCGACAGGCGATCCGGATGTGGACGATTCGCCCTTTGCCTTCTCCACCGCAGCGGGGGACTCCCTGACCTTCCCCTTCGAGAGCAATCCTGCCCAGAGACGGATCGCAGCCAAGTCCGAACGGGCCCGTATCCTGACCGTGCAGGGTCCTCCCGGAACGGGGAAGAGCCATACCATCTCGAACCTGGTCTGTCACCTGGCTGCAACGGGGCGGTCGGTGCTGGTCACCAGCCATCAGCAGAAGGCCATCGAGGTGGTCACCGAGCAGCTCCAGCGGGTTCCGGGGCTGGCCCTCTCGGTGACCAAGGGCGATCGGGAGTCCTCCCAGCAGCTCCAATCCCGCCTCCAGGCGGTCCTGGAGGACGCCAGCCTCCGGGTGGACAAGGCCGAGCAGGAGGTCCGGTCAGGCACCGATGCCGTGGCGGATCTTGATGGGCAACTCCGGCTGTTTGCCCGCCGATTCCAGGAACTCCGGAGAAGAGAACACGAGGGGTGGACCGACTTCCAATCGTATGCGGATCTACGGCAGTGGAACCGCATCTCCCGCGACGACCGACCGCACGGGGAAGAGACAGACCGGATCGTGCGGCACCTCCCGGAGTGGTGCCGCCTGCGTCTCGAGTGCGGAACAAACGCACGGGATCTGGCCTCACTCCTTTGCCCTCAGGGGTTCGACACCCCCGGGACAATGGAAGAGAACCTCCTGGCCAATGTCCTGCAGTTGGTTGAGCTGGCGCGGGCCTCCCAGCAGGCCCCAACCCCTGCAGCAGTCCGGCAGGCCCAGGCCTTCTGCGAGTCCATGGGAGCGGGAAGAGCCATCCCCGAACGCCTGGTGGACTGGCTGCTTCGGGACGGCGTGGCGCTGGTGGACGCCTCCGATCAGGCGCGGATGCCCATCGGACGCGGAGGTTCATCGCTGGACGCCTGGAGTCGAGCGGGACGGTCGGCTCCACCGGAAGTCCTCACGGGTCTGAAGCAGCAGGTCAAGGATCTGGACGATTGGTTCAGCGACCCCGGTAATCAGCCTCCCGGGACCCCCTCCCTGGGCGACTCCTCTGCGGCACGTGCCGTGGATCAGGCCATGATCACGCTGATTGCGGCCCAGGTTAGCCTCCTGAAGTGGGGGCTGAGCGGCGAGGTGCGGAAGGCGCGGAAGCTGCTGGGAGGTTTTCTAGGATGCACCGTGGATCGGGCTGGACGCGCAAAGTGGAAGGAGCAGACCACCGCTGCACTTGAGGCATTCTCGCGCGGGCAGCAGTTCCAGGCGGTGATGGAAGAGGTGCGGCTCTACCTGCCAGAGGCGGAAGGGGAGACCGCGGCGCTGACGGGTACAGGGGACCGAGCGAGTCGACTGTTCCTCATCCGGCGTCTCGCGAACGCCCTGCGGATGATCGAGCTCTCCCGGGAAGCACCGGTGGACGCCTGGAGGCAGCTCTGCGAGATCTCCCGTGGTTCCTCGGACGCATATCTGGATAGAACCACCCTGAAGGAGGTGGAAGGGCTCCTTCGGGCGGTGATCAACACCCATCTCAGGAGGGAGTTGCTGGACCAGTTCGAGCATGTGACACCCCTCTCTGCGGAGTGGCAGGAGGCGCTCAGGCCTCTCATCGACGACCTTCGTGACGGGCAACTCTCCGAAGGGTCAGAGACAGCCCTCGATCGTCTGGAGGCTCTGCTGCCCTCCGCCCGGGCCTTCCGACGGATCCGGGATCTGGAGCGGGGCGAACTGGCCTCCCTCCCCTCCACACGCGAGGCCCTCGCAACAGAGTTGGAGCGTGATCCCACCGTCCCAGGGTGGGTGGAAGGCCACCTTGAGGAGGCGTTGAAGGCCCACCAGCTCTCGAGGCTGATCAGCGGCAGCCTTGCAGCGGACCCGGATAGCGTGGGCTCGGTGTCCGAAGCACTTCAAAAGGGTCAGGGGCGCCGACTGGAACTCATGGCGATCCTCACCCAGAAGAAGTTGCGGCTCCACCAGGCCAGAGCCCTTGCTCGGGGGAACGTGCGCCCCCAGCTCCAGTTGGTCCGCAAACTCCTGACGATGTCGAGTAAGATGAAGGGCTCGCTGGTGGCGCTTCGGGATCGGATCGACTACGGGGCGGTGCTGAGTGCCTTTCCAGCCTGGCTTGCGACCATCGATGACGCCTGTCGGCTCTTTCCTGCCCGCGCCGAGTTGTTCGACTACATCATCATCGATGAAGCGTCGCAGTGTGCCCAGCCTCCGCTGCTCCCTCTCGCCCTCCGGTGCCGCCACCTCATCGTGGTGGGCGACGAGAAGCAGTTGCGCCCAACGTTTGGCCGCTTTCTGAAGGAGGACAGCCTGCGGGCGCTCCGAGTCAAGCACCAGCTCGAAGAGCACCCGGCCGGAGTCTTTGCGTCCGGCCGCGACTCCCTTCTCTTGTTCGCCGGTTTCCGGGCCAACGCTTCAGGGTTCCTCGACGAACACTTCCGATGCGACCCCGACATCATCGCCTGGTCGAACAAGCGATACTACAAGGACCGCCTCAAGGTTCTCACCCATCGGCGCCCGCAAAGCTTCTCACCGGCGCTCAGGGTGCACCTGCTCCCCGACACGGACGACGACCCCGCCCTGAAGCAGAACCGGGGTGAGGCGGAGGCCGTGGTCCGGGAGCTCCGCCGGCTCACAGGTCAAGCGGAGCATCGAGGGCTGAGCATGGGGGTGATCTCCCCCTTCAGCCGGCAGGCCGATCTGCTACAGGGACTGATCGAGAAGGAGTTCGAGGAGGATCCAGAGACCATCAAGCGCCATCGCATCCTGGCCTCCACGGCCGACGGCTTCCAGGGGGATGAGCGGGACATCATCCTCTACTCCTTCCGGATGGGTCCGTCCAGCAGCCCGAACTCCCTGGGCGTCCTGGAGCGGGAGGAGGAACGATTCAACGTCGCCTTCTCCAGAGCGCGTCGCCTGGGGATCTCCTTCTGCTCGGTGACCCCCTCCCGCCTGCCTGGAACGGGGGTGACCCGGAGCTGGATCGAGCACTCGTTGCAGGTCCAGAACCGTCGTGAGGCAGGGGTCCAGAGACCCGATCACTTCGACAGCGACTTCGAGCGGCAGGTCTGCGACCGCCTCAGAGAGCGGGGGCTGCGGGTGGAGACCCAGGAGCCGTGCGGACCCTTCCGCATCGACCTGGTGGTGAAGGACCAGGAAGGGCGGTTGCTGGCGGTCGAGTGCGATGGGCAGTGGAAGCACGACGAGTTCGGAAACCTACGCCCCGAGGACTACCAGCGGCAGGATCTGCTGGAGCGAGCCGGGTGGACAGTCCATCGGATCTCCGGGCGGTCCTATCTGCTGGATCCGGTGCGCGAGATTGACCGTACCCTCGAAGTGCTGGCCAACGAGCCGACCGAGAAGGAACGTGCCATCCTGGTCGGGGACCTGTCGCTGGAGGAGGGATCCGTCGAAACACCGGTCCAGGAGACCCCTCAAGCCCCGCTCGCGCCGGTTGCCCAGCCTGCGTCTGCCGGCGAGGCAACCGTCGTCCTCGAGCTTCCTCTCTCGCCGGCCGTCACCCACCAGCAGGTGCTCGGCCGTTCGATTGACGAGATCCGACCCCTGTTGCACAAACTGGTGCGATGGAGTCTCCTGGGCTCCCGGGTCCAGGGGCCGATGGCCGATCGACTCCTTACGATCGGAGGCAGATTGCAGGCCGGTACCGAGCTTGAGCCGGAGGACCTGACGACGCTGACCTTCATCCACGGAATCGCGGTCAAGGATGGGTTCAAGTTGGAGGAGGATTGATGGACCTTGACTTGGTCCCGAGAGAGACCCCGTGACCCAGATCTTCGTCTTCCCCGCAGCAGACGCGGAGGCCCAGGCCAACCTCGAGAAGTCCATCCGTGGGCCGATCGATGAGGCCATCATCGAGAGGCACCTCCCTGCTGAGCGCCTGCCGGAGTTCAGGCAACGTGCGGGAGAGGATGGGCGCCTCTTCGGCTGGGGGGCGCGCATCGGGACCGTCCAGGCGGATGGAAGCTCCCGCAACCGGAGCATCTGGGAGGCCATGCGGCCCGGGGACTGGGTGCTGGCCATGTGGGGAAACACCTACCGTTTCGCCGCCCGCATTGTCGGGACAATCCACTCAGCCGACTTCGCCCGAGCCCTCTGGGGGGCGGATCCCGAGGGGAACACCTTCGAGCTGGTGTTCCTCCTGGACCGTCCGGTGGAGGTCCACGTGCCGCTCTCCGATGTCGCGGCACTCCACAGCGGGTACCGGGGGCTGGCACGCATCAGCGAAGAGCGCCTGGCTCAGATCCGGACCCGGGCCGGCAGCGTGGACCGCTTCATCGAGTCCACCTTCCTGGGCGGAGACCCCCTCCCGCCCCCCGCGCCCGAAACGCCGCAGACGCCCCAGCCCACCCCCCCGGAAACCACATCCATGGCCGGCCCCCTCAAGCCCATCTGCGATGCGTTCTCAGAGTCGCTCCTCCAGGCGGGGCTGACCTTCCAGCCCGACCACCACGGCTTCGTCCGGGCCTTCCTGGTGGGGCTGATGACGAAGCGCTTCGCCATCCTCACCGGGCTCTCAGGCTCCGGGAAGACCCAGATCGCGCTGCAATTGGGTGCGTGGCTGGGGCCGGATCGGTCCTGCCTGGTCCCGGTCCGCCCCGACTGGACGGGCCCCGAAGCGGTGCTTGGCTTCGAGGACGCCCTGCGCCCCCTCCGTTCCGACGGCCGCCGCGCCTGGCAGGTGCCGGTTCCCCTCCAGTTCATCCTGGAAGCCCGGTCCCGCCCCATGGAGCTGCACCTCCTCATCCTGGATGAGATGAACCTGGCCCACGTGGAGCGCTACTTTGCCGACCTTCTGTCCGGCATGGAGTCAGGAGAGCCCTGCCTTCCCAACCTGGAGCGGGCGAACGGCGACTGGGTGCTGCGCAGCGGTGGGCAGCCCCGGATCCAGCTTCCCTCCAACCTGATGGTGGTGGGCACCGTCAACGTGGACGAGACGACCTACCTCTTCTCACCCAAGGTCCTGGACCGGGCCAACACCTACGAGTTCAGGGTGCCCACGGAGGCCCTGGCCTGGGGTGGACGGCGCCCCGAGATGGTGGGGCGGGGTCCGGCGGATCTCCTCTCGGCCTTCCGCACGACCGCCGTAGAGGCAGACTCCCATCTGGATGCCGGAGGGGAGGACTGGCCCGAGGTGCAGCACGCGCTCAGAACCATCCATGCCATCCTCGCCCCCTTCGGCATGGAGTTCGGGCACCGGGTCTTCTTCGAGGCCATGCGCTTCGCGCTTCTCATGCGAGGCGCCGGGGTAGTGGACGCCCGCACGGTGCTGGACCTGATCCTGATGCAGAAGGTGCTTCCCCGGGTCCACGGAACCCGGCGGAAGATCGAGCCCGTGTTGGAGCGGATCCTGGCCTTTGCATCGGACCCGTCGCGGGGGGAGTCCGCCGCCGGGGACACTGGCAATGACGCAGAGAGCTCCCGGCCCCCGCTCCCGCTGACCCATCACAAGGCGCAGCGGATGCTGGAACGGGTGCGCACCCACCAGTTTGCCAGCTTTGCGGAGTAGCAGCCCGTTGAACGTCGGGCGCGCGGCACTGGAGCTCCGGGATCCGGACGGGCGAGCGGTGGGGGAGTTGGTCCTCTCCGTCCTTCCCAGCACGGGGGGGGGAGCCTCCCTCCCCCGGCTCCTGGACCTCCGGGGCGACCCCGCGGCCCCCGCCACCGAGGCCCCGGTCCAGCTTCTGGAAAGCGCCGAGTACCGCTACGCCATCGAGCTGCGGGCCGGAGCCGTAGCCGCCGGACCCCGCGCACCCCTGCACACCAACCTCCCGGAGCTCTTCTCCCCCGACAGTGAGGACGGCCGGAGCGGCCGCCTCCGGACCGGGGTGTTCCCAGGCACCGTGCAGGTGGAGGTCTTCTCCGGAGACCAGCTCCTGGGGCGCACCCTCTTCGAGATCCGGTCCCGGAAGCTTCGCTACGCGGACGAGTTCCGGTGGATGGTCCAGGACCTGGCAGAGGAGACCGCCGACCTGGTCTTCTCATCCTATGCTCCCTCAGGGCAGTCGTTTACGCCCTCCCCGGGGGCCGACGACGGGAGTGTTGCGGCCAAGGTCGCCTTCCTGGGCGCATTGCTGGAAGACGATTCCCTCCAGGCCGCCCTGCGGATCATCTTCACCAACCCCTACGAGAGCTGGGAAGAGGAGTGGGAGATCGTCTCACCGGCGGGGGGACTCAGGAACTCGGGGCTCCTCCAGCGCGAACTGGCCCGCCTCCGCCCGGCGAGTCTGGGGCTGCTGCATGTGGGGCCCGGCCTTGTGGTTCCCCTGCCCGCGACCCTGGAGCTCCCCTCCACCGTTCCCGAGCGGGACAACGAGGCGAACCGCTTCATCCGCTTCACCCTGGACCGCTGGCTCACCCATGTGGAGTCGCTCCGGGGGGCCGTCTCCCTGGTGCTCAAGGGCGCCCCCCGGCAGCGTGCCGAGCGGCAACTCGACCGACTGCAGGGCTTCCTCGAGGAGTCGCTGGCCCATCCCCTCATGGCCGGGGCCGGTCCCCTCACCCGCTTCCCCTCCGGCAACCAGGTCCTGGAGAAGCGGGCCGGGTACAGGGAGGTCTACCGTGCCTTCGAGCAGTCGGAGATGGGCCTCACGGTGGACTGGGAGGGGGGAGCCGACGTCTTCGTGGGAGGGCACCGGGACATCGCCGCTCTCTACGAGTACTGGGTCTTCCTACGGGTGGCCCGGGTGGTGTCGGGGCTTCTGGGCCAGCCGCTTCCCCTGGACTCCCTGTTCCAGGTGCAGGCCCATGGGCTGCGGCTGGGGCTACGCCGCAGGCAGGAGAGCATCCTCACGGGTAGCGTGGTGCGGGGTGGGCGCACGCTTACCGTGAGCCTCCACTTCAACCGGACCTTCTCCCCCCGGACCGGATCCCCCAGCGGTCGGCCTGCGGCCAGTTGGTCCCGCCCCATGCGGCCGGATCTTTCCCTGCTGGTGGTGCCCCAGGACCGGCAAGACGATCCCTTCGCCGAGATCTGGGTGCACTTCGATGCCAAGTACCGGCTGGAAGGGCTCCGGGCGGGGTTCGGGGAGGAAGACCCGGAGGCAGAGCAGGAGGACGAGGAGTCAGACTCCGCCCCGGCTCCCGGAGGCGCGACATCGGCCCGACGGGACGACCTCCTCCGGATGCACGCCTACCGGGATGCCATCCAGCGCTCCGCCGGCGCCTACGTGCTCTATCCGGGGGATGAGAACCGCAGCTTCCGGGAATACCACGAGCTCCTCCCCGGGCTGGGAGCCTTCATGCTCCGCCCCACGCGGTACGGCGAGGATGACGGCACGCCTGCCATCGAGGCCTTCCTGGACGAGGTGCTGGATCACGCCGGGTCACAGTTCAGCCACCGGGAGCGTGCGCGCTTCTGGGAGGGGCGAACCGTGGCCCGGGAGCCCGTGGCGCGGGAGCCTCGATTCGCACCCTTTCTCGACGCGCCACCGGCAGATGTCCCTGTGCTGCTGGGGTATGTGCGGGACCAGGCCCAGGCGGACTGGATCGAGCGGGAGGGGATGTACAACCTCCGGGCTGGGGATCGGAGGGGGGCGGTATCGCTGGAGTCGCGGGAGCTGGCGGTGGCGCTGGTGGTGACGTACTCGGACCGGTTCCCGCACCTTCGCTTGTGGAGGGTCCAGGGACAGCCCCGGATCTACCTACCGGAGGACATGCTCCGGACCGGATACCCCAGGGGGGGCGGGTCGTACTTCTGCCTGCCTGTGGAGGCGGTGGATGGGGATCCTGGGGGTCTTGGGGTGGAGCTCGGGCGGGTCCAGGGGCTGGTCGGGAGGGTAGGCGCGGGAGGGGTTGGGGCCCCGGCGGTGGTGTCGTGGGAGGAGCTGATGACTTCAGGAGCGAGAGATGAATGAAGAGGCCGATTGGTCCTGCGAGGAAGACGCGGGCAACGGTGTCCGCGTTGAATGGGACGAGGTCAAGAACGCAGCCAGAATCGGTTTCAACATCTGGGGCGGGCAGCCGGAATTGGCCTGGGCGCGACTCGCCTGGAGCCAGTTGGCAGCCGCAGGGCTTACCACCTACGAGGATGACCTCTCCAGGCACGGCGTACTCCTCCGGTTCATCGCCCTGGCTCGAGTTTACTGCGACTTCTGCGAGATGGCATGGCAGGAATCCACGGAACTTCGAGTTTCCGAACTGGCGGATCTGCTCTCCCTCCAGCCCTTTCGGATGGGGCAGATGGTTGGTCCTGAATTCTCTCCCGATGAGAACGAAGACGGGGCACTAGTGGTCGAAGCTATCCAGGAACTGATCCGCCCATTCCACGACGAAGTGACAGCGGCCCTCCTGGAGCAGGCAGGGTCCCCCACGCAGGTGTTCGTACCCCTCTGGCTATCGAGCGACCGTAAACTCTCGGGTGTCCCCTATGACAATCTGGACGGTCAGGTGGTCTGGGAGGCCGTCAACCATGTCACCGAAGAGAAGCTGGCCGGCTTCGGGTGGGTTTATGAGGGGATGCCGTGGATGGGGTCCTGGTAGTACCCGGGGCTATGCCTACATACAGACCCGCAGCAGGAGGAGAGACGACGATGATTCCCCGAATGGACCCCGCAGACCAGGACTTGATCGACCGCTGCCTCACTGCGGCCCGGTCCTCACCCCTTCTCGATCGGGACCTCGGGAACCTCCTGGTCAAGCGACTCGCGGCGGCGTCCCGTGACTTTGACATCTACAACAGCGATTAGCCGGGATTGGGGCGCACCGTGAATATGGTCAGCGCCATACCCCTGGATGATGTGATTCAGGGTGTACGAGAGGACTTCGAGGACGTGGCTGCACCAACCGCAGAGGAGTTGGTGGAGGCGTTCCGTTCACGCTGGTCCCAGATCTTCTACGACGGATCGGGATTCTTCGCGCGGGAGCTTCGTGCCTCGGACGGCGAGACGGCCTGGGTGGTGCTTTCCCCCGAAGATGGCGGTGGGTACAGCTTCCACGGGATCTTCCCGACTCCGCTCGCCGCGGAGGAGCATTTCCGCTCCAAGGGCTGGGTATTCTCGCAGGATCCCGAGGGATATCCGCCGACGCCGGATCAGCCTGCTGACGATGTCCCCTCCGGGCGCTGGGACGGCTACACGGACGACCAGATCCTGAATCTGGTGCTGGGGTTGACACGCTGACGCAAGGCCAGCATACAGATCATGCCAACAGCCGCACACGTCCTCGGCGGCCCGTTCCTAGGGAAGCCGCCTGTCCTCCGAGAAAGAGTACGGCTCCAAAGAGGGCCACAACCGGCCTGATGTGATCTCTGGATGCCGTGGCTCTCCCGATGGCCGACCGTACTCCAAGCGCCACTCCTCGATCTGCGCCAAGAGCCTGGAGGCGGCCTTCTGTCGCTTCGGGTCATTCAAGGCCATACTTAAAAGCTCCCGGCGTAGCTCGTTCGTTGCGCGAGGGCTCCTAACGAAAACGTTGGGGCTAGACTCATAAGGGAGCTCTTCGAGGAACACGTCTTCAAGTTGCCGCCAGAGGCCTTCGGGAACCGCAGATGGACTGGCGTCATCAATCAGGTTCAGATTTGCTGAGACTGCCTCCGACGTTCCAAGACCGCGCATTACCCTCGACAACATTTGCCGATTGGGCTCGGGCAGTTCCCGTTCGCAGAGCCCTCGCAGCCGCTCCGCCGTTTCCGGGGCCTGCTGGGCAAGTTGCACCAACCGCGACACGACAACGTCCGCACGTTGAAGCTCCTCTGTAGGCCACACGCCGGCAATGTCAGGGTCAACAAAGCCGAGGAACAGATCGCGGGCACGATCCGTGTCCAGTCGTGCAAGAGCGTGCAAAAGACTCCCTTGACCTCCCTCCCAAGTCCCCACCTTGGGCGCGAGATCGTACAACAAGTCTACCGCAGCGTCCAAACGGCTCTCGCCAAGGGCGGGGAGGATCTCGCGCAAGTCAGCGTTTCCCAGGCGCCGCTTTGAGAGTACTTCGCGAATCTTCGCAACCCCAGCGTTGGCGTCGTCCACGAAGGGCAAGAGGGTGAGGATGCGGCACAGGAGGTGTCTATCTGAGTCCTGCATCCAGTCCCTCGTCCGCTCCATTAGAGAATCCACTAGGGCGAACGCAGCGGTCGCGGGCAGAACAGTCCCCGCCATCAATAGGCGCTCGGCGGCCTCGAGACACTTGGAGTGTTCCCATGGGCCGGGCGTCGCAACCTCGTTGACGACAGCCGCGGCCGAGCCGTGAGGGTCGATTGCGGCAAGGGCCCTCGCTAGGTCCTTGAGGCCAGCAGGAGCTGCCTGGTCTTCAATCTTCTCCCCCAAACGCCTCATCTCGCCATTGAGTGCAGCAGCAAACCGCACACGTCGTTGATCCTCGCGGGTTGGGGCACCGCCCCCCTCCCGGGCCGCCCAGATCAGCTCGAACGGGAGCACACGCTCAAAGGGCCGCTCCGGCTTCGGCAGAAACTCCTGGGCCATCGCGGCGGCGGCCTGCGAACGGTACTCTGGCTCCGAAATGAGCTGAGTGAGGACTGCCGCTGCACCGACTCCGTCAAGCTGGACCAATGCGGCCAGGTGCCCGTGGGCATGGCTACTGGACCCACCGTCAGCTTGAGGTCCCCGGTCACCGGCTGCGCGCGCGGCTCGGCCACGGCGCACTCGGTCGATATCGGCGCGAATGAGACGCACGAGGTCGGGCATGTCTTCCGGCTCCCCAACTTGCGCCAGCGAGGAGGCCAAAGCGGCCTTCTCCGCTCCCCAGAAGTCGTCCTGGCGCAGTACCACCGCCACGCCCCCCTTCAGGTAGCTCCGCAGTCGCGCCCTCAAACTCTCGTCCGCGATCTGAAGGGAATCCGATCTACCGCCCCTACTCAACAGTTTCGCTGACACCTCAATGTCCACCGGATCGCCGGGTGTTGCCGCTAGGAGAAGGCCGGCCGCCGCCATGTCGTCGGGGAGGGCCCTGAAGGTTTCCTCCAGCTGGCGCAGAATCTTTGCCCGGTGCTCGGCGCTCAGAGGGGACTTCGTGCCCGGCCTGCCCGACAGGTCACGGACTCTTGTGAACACCCGAGCCGCAAGAGCGGTGTCTCCGGACGCGGCCACGACCGCCATGGGGCCATCCGCGCCTCGGCCCCTGAGCTCCTCACTCGTCAGCCGTTCAATGCACTCCTCACCCAGGCCTTCGGGTAGGGCAGTGACGAAGGAGAGCCATTGGCGGGCCTCGTAGAGAACTCCGTCCGCGACCTGCCGAGCGACCCAGTCGCTCACCCACGAAGGATCGCTCACCCTAAGGTATCGAAGCGCCGCCTCAATGCTCACGCCGCGGAGGTCAACCACCTTACCCTTCGTGAGCGCCTCCAGCGTTTCCTTTACCACAGTCTCTAGGCCTGACTCTCCCAAGGCGACCAAACGGGCGGCGGTCCCAAGCCGAACGGCCTCGTCGGTAGTGTTCTCGAGAAGCCTCCGCATCAGGCCGATGGCCCTGGGCCTGAGGGCCGGGGGCACCTCCTCGGCGTTCTGGCCAACAACCTCCTCGAACGTCTGTTCGTCCATTGACTCCAGGACCGTGATGAGAGCGTCGTCCGACCCAGCCCACATGAGTCCTTGTGCCGCCTCTCTCTTCACCACGGCGCTGCTGTCCTCGGAAGCGAAGGATGCGATCTCTCCATCGAGTCGGTGGCGAAGGAGTTCTGAGACGAAATCCGCTCGTGCCTCTTCGCTCCATCCACGCACCCGGTCTTGCCATTCCGGCCCAAGGATCGAAAGCCGGATTCTCGGCCAAAGCCGGTAGGTGCGAAGACGCGTCTGTTGGTCTTCTGCTGACAAGAGCGGGAAAAGGATGTCACCGAAGTCGCTGCTGCCAGTGGCGAGCATCGCAGTGAGGGCATACCGTCCGTAGATGCCGTCGTGTGTCGTGTAAAGGGCGCGGAGGTGCTCCCCAACCGCGGGTCCAACCTCCTCCCAGACGACCGGGCCACACCGCTGCGCAAGCTCGCCGGCGAATACTGGATCAATCGCTAGCGCCATCATCACGAGACTTCCAGCAGCGCTGGTGCTTCTGACACCATCGTCGTCGACCCCTTCTACCAATGCCTCAGCCAGCAAGCACAGCGGCTCTGACCATAGCGGAGGATTTAGGTATTCGGCGGCAAGCTGGGCCCTTGCGTCGGCACCTTGGGTACTCAGCCCAATCAGCTTCTCCTGTAGTGCCCGCGCAGCGTAGTATTCTTGAATCTTCTGGTGCGCAAAGCGGAAGGCCGTATGAGGATACTCAACCCGTTCGAGAGCGTGGTGCGCGACTAGAGTCGCAAGGACCGCGGGTGCTTCAGCCGGTCCGACCTGCCCACGGCCCGAGAGCTCGGTCGTGACTGTGGAAGCGATAGAGCGAGCATCGGGCTCAGACAGTGCAGCCGAACCGCGCCAGGTCATCTCGGTAGCAAGGGCGCTAAGGTAGTCCGCCTGCCGGTCGAAAAGGGGTGCTACCTGCAGAGCGTTTCGATGTTCGGCATGCTGTTCCTGCAAATGCAAAACATGAGCGATAATGCCGACCTGGGTAGAGGGGATCTCAACGCCCGCTTCAAAGAGAGAGACGACTTCCGATAGGATGAATGGAGTGCGGGTGAGTTCGTCGAGCGAAGGGTCGGTTTCGATTCGGGCGCTGAGCGCGGACTGGCCTGAGGAAAGGCGCTCCGTCAGGTAGCCCTTCCGTTGCGCCCTTCGTAGAGGTAGCAGTCTGAGCCGCAGAGCATCACGAAGGGGCGGTGTGACATGATAGGTGCGGGTTGCCACAATGATGCCCGCGCCCAGGAAGTCTCGGTCGAGCTCTCGGAGGGCATTGGACGCCTGAGCGGCATCAGAAGCCGCGACCTCATTCCAACCGTTCAGCAGAAACAGCAGCGGTTCAGCTCGCTGCACGCGCGCCAGGTCAGCGGCCGTAAGGCCTTCAGCCATGAAGGCAAGCATCCCCGCCACGAAGTCGAGAATGGACCTGCCCGAGGATGACCAGGCGGGAAGCTCGACGATAAGGGGGATACCGATTGTTCGCCCTCGCTGAGCCAGCTGAACGAGTGTAGTTGTCTTTCCGCGACCGGCTGGTCCTTCAAGGACTACGCGCCCCCCCTGACAGAGTACGTCATCAATGGATTCTAGCTCCCATATCTCGTCCGTCTCTGCCCCCTCTTTGTCCAGGCTCGCGGCCGATAGGTTGATGAGTGGGCGCCCCTTCAGCCTGTCCGCCCAGCCCTGCGTCAGAGCAGCGGCCGCCCGGCGTGTTCTGGTAATGAGGTCGGCCACCCCTGGGTGAACTTCGATATTGAGGCGGAGATGACTGGTACAGAGCGAGGCATTTTCGGGCATCATCAGCAGCGTGATGATTTCTTCGCGCCCGATGATCAGAAGCTCCACCTCATGGTCCTTGAGCACCGTCTCGGCCCAGCGCCGCGCATCGGCGTTGCCGATTTTGCGGGGCGTCACAAAGAGGAGCCTTCCGAGGTCAGGATAGTGCTTCTTGGCATTGGCCGCGTCGTCAGAGATCTTCTTCAGCGTCGGCGTGATGGACGCGGCGAGTCCCTTGCCGATCCCGTCCTTCGTTTCGCTTGGCGGCGCCCACGCATCCAGGCCTAAATCCTTCTTGCGGTGATTGGCAATGAGTTCGGGCCAGCGCATCTTGGCCAGCACTACGGCCAGCCCCTGGAAGCGCATCCCTTCCTCTTGGGATACAATTTCGTCCAGCGCGCGCTCTATGTCGCTCCTCAGGACTGCCATCCCTACTCCCAGAGCCCCAGTCTCCGTGTTTCCCTCAATTCAACCCCAACGCCTTGAACGACGCCTGCCGCATATCCCCGTAGAAGATCGGGTCGATGGCCTCGAGCACGTCGCCGCTGACGTCGAAGAAGTGCCTCTTATTCTCGATGGGGATGAGGGCGCGCTTGGCGCCGTTGTCCATGGCGACCTGGAGGGGCTCCACCAGCGACCTCACAGCCTTCAGGTTCCCCTGGATGGAGATGTCGCCCAGGACCAGGAGTCCGGCCTGGGGTGGGGCTTTCCGCAGGGCGGAGTAGGCAGCCACGACGAAGGCGGTTCCGACTTCGGAATCCACTCTGTTCCCCAGGAGATCCACGGCTTCCACATGGAGGTCCATGGTGTCCATCTCCCGCCCGATGCCGAAGGCGTTCTTGTTGGCCTGAAGGAAGCTGAAGGCCCTCTGGACGGACTCCTTCATGGCGCCCTTCACGCCACCTGCCAGCTTGAGCTTTCCTGATCCGGCGGCGGGGGTCACCTCCAGGCGGTAGAGGCCGACGGTCCCCTCCCCGCTGACGCCTCCGGTGTAGAGGGTGCCAGGGGCCAGGGGCTCCTGGGAGATGAGGTTCTGCCCACCCTGCTCCGGAACGCCGACGTACTGCTCCTCGCCGGTGTCGTTGTCGAGGTAGCTGAACGAGGTCTGGTAGTACTCGAAGGAGCCCATCTTCTTGAGCTGCTCCTTCACCCGCCGCCGCCCCTCGATGGCCAGGGTAGCGATGCGCTCCATGTCTTCCTTCGACACCTGCCCATCGGGGTGGAGGATCTTCACGAGCCCCGACACGGTGCGGCGCACGGCCTTCCGATCCCGGGCGTTCAGGTGAGCTCCCAGGGCGAAGTAGTGGTCGATGGCTTCGGTGAAGTTGAGCTTCCGCAGGTCCCGGAGCGCTTCGGCCAGGTAGTCCACCACGAAACCGTAGTGGTCGGTGAAGTGCTCGTTCCTCATCTTCGGCACCTCCCACCCGGGGAGGTAGAAGTGGAGCCGGTCGATGAAGGCCATGTCGTCCCGGATGATGTCGGGCATGGGGGCGAAGAGGTGCCCGGTCTGCACCATCACGTCGATGGGCTGCTGGGTATTCCCGAACATGGCGATGCTGGCGTAGCCGGCCATGGATTCCTTGCCCCTCTGGAACTGCCCCGACTCGCAGTAGGTCTTCATGGTGGTGATGACCTCTTTGGGCATGTTCTGGAGATCAGCCACCTCGTCGAACCCCACGGCGTCCCAGATCTGCACCATCCCCTTGTGCTTCCCCGACATGTGCCCGAACAGGTTGGCCACCGTGGTGGGGCCGGTGAGTAGGGCGGCGTAGGGGGAGATCTCCTGCACGGCGTAGCTCTTCCCGGTCCCCCGGGGACCCAGCTCCACCAGGTTGAAGTTCCTCTCGCACAGGGGAATGAGACGGGCCAGGAAGAGAAGCTTGAGCCGGTCCTCCATCACCGTGGGCTCGTAGCCCATGCTCCGGACCAGGACATCGGTCCACTCCTCCGTGGTGAACTCCTTCCGCAGCGCCCGGTATTCGGCCAGGTCGAAGGTGGCGAGCTGGATGGGGGTGAGCTTCTCGATCCAGAAGGGATACTTCCCCCCGCTATCCTCATCGTACTCGAAGCGCATCTCCACCTGCGCCCAGATCCCCCCGGTGAGGAGCCGGTCGAAGTCCCGCACGTACTTGTCGGGGATCCGGACCTTGTTGTGCCCGAAGTTCACCACCTCGGCCCAGTACTGCCCCTCCACCAGCGTCACCTTCACCTTGTCGATGAAGGTGTAGCGCCCGTTCTCCTTGACCTTGCTCTGGGCCTTGTTGGACTCGTCGGGGCGGATGTAGTTCTCGGCCAGGGTGTCGTTCACCACCTGAAGGCCCAACTGGATGGCCATCTCGTCGGTGGATGCACAGTACTTCCCCAGCAGGTACTCCAGGACGAAGACGGGGACGTTGGCCCCCACCTTCACCTTCCGGACCAGGTCCTTCCGGACCACCTTCCCGGCAAAGACCCGGGCAAGCTTGTCATCCAGGGTGTCCCGCAGGGGCGACTGTGGCTCGGCCATCAGATGCTCAGGCTCACGTTCAGGGTCTTGGACTGGGCCAGAACGGCCTCGGTCTCGGCGTCCAGCACCACCACTTTCACCGTCTTGCAGTCGTCCCGGCTCAGCATGAGCCCGATGTTGGCCACCTGACCGGGAACGAGCTGGATCCGGCGGGTCAGCGAATCCAGCGTGGCCCCCTGGGCCATCCCCGCTTCACCCACCTGCTCCGACTGGTCCAGGAAGACCACCCGCACCCAGTGGGGCTCGGAGAAGAGATCCCGGGCCAGCTCCACCCGCACACCCAGGGTCCGGTTCGTGATCCTCTCCGGCACATCGTAGAGAAGAACCCGGGCCCCGGAAGCCGCACTCTCACCGTGCCTGGCCATGGTGACCGAGATCACGGGGATCACCACCTCCTGCAGGCTCAGCCCCCCGTGGTGATAGCGCAGCCCCCCGCCTGAGCGGAAGACCCCACGTCCGCTGGGGAAGATGAAGTCCAGGTCCGTATCGTAGCCCAGGTTGGCTCCGGTCACCCGCACCGCACCCGACGGGGTCCGCCCTCCCCGCCCTGCCCAGCACCGGCGGTGCATATCCACCGTGTCCCCACCCGGTGATTCGATCTTCATGTCGTCCTCCTGGGTCTGGTCCAGGAGGTGCCCGTGGTCGGAGGCAACGATGGAACGGTGAATCCCTGCCCTGTTCAGACGCTGCATGGCCCTGGCCAGGTTCGGAATCACCGGGCCCATGGCCTGCTGGGCCACGAGCCCCACACCGGCCTCGCCCACCGCATCGATGTCCTGGGAGCGCACCAGGACCAGTCGTGCGCCCCGAACCGCTTCCGCGATGGCCTCCTCCGTCATGTGCAGGAGGGTCTCCAGTCGGAGTTCCACCGAACCCGGGAGCCGCCTCTGCAGGTGCTGCCAACGGGCAGGCCAGGCGGCAAATGCCTCGCCCCCGATGGCCCCCGCGATCCCACTTCCCGCAGCCTGCACCGAGAAGGATTCGGAGGCCCCTGGCAGCAGCGCCGCCATTCCCACCGGCGTGATGGTGGGGAGGGCCGCCATGGCGGCATCCAGGGTCACCTGGGCCGCCTGTTCACCCAGCCGTTTCACCAGCTCCTGCCCCATCTCGAAGCGGAAGGCGTCCACCACGAAGAAGGCCACGGGGTCCGCGTCGGGGCGAACCCGATGGTCGAACACCTGGGTCTGGTGGAGTTCCCACCCCGCGTCCCACCCCGCCGCCACCAGAGACCCGGTGAACGCTTCGTTCAGGAGCCGAACCCACTCACTGTATCCCTGCCGGACCCGGGTGATGGCTCTTCCCGCCACGGGCTCCTCGTCCATGGCGCTGAGGAAGGCCGCCAGGCGGCGATCCAGGCCATCCACCTCCGCCCACCCGCCCTCTGCGGTGTAGCGCTGGATCCAGGCTGAGGGAGCCTTGCCCCTGAGGCGCGCAACCTCCTGCAGGCAGCTGGCCACACGCTGCGCCAGCACCGCCGCCTCCTGAAGGGCACTCCACTGGGCCAGTCGCCGGGGGTTGCTCCGGACCCAGTGGCTGTCTTCCCGTCCGCGCGCCAGGGTGAGCGCTGCGGCATGGTCGCCGTCAGCCAGACGCTGGGCAGCCTCTTCCAGCAGACGCTGCTCCTCGAAGCGGAAGGTATCCACGGCTCCCAGGCGCGACGCCTCGATGGAAAGCCCCGCCAGCCCGAGGTCCGCCTCCACGCCATCCGCCAGAACACTGTAGGCTGCGGGATCGGCCCGCCGGAGTTCCGCGGCAATGGCCCGGATGCGGTCCCGCTGCTCCTTCTGGGTGGGCTCGGGGATGAGGTCCAGGGACCCGGGGGGAGTTCCCCCCAGATCCATTCGGAACTCGTTCACCAGGAGGTAGCGGAGCAGGTCCCTCCGAACGGAGGAAAGCGGTGCGCCCTCTCCCGCTTCCAGCCCCACCCGGGTCCGGACCAGGGCCCGGAACTCCGGCACGGCCCCCTTGGTCACCAGTTCGGCGTCCCGGCTGTCGTCCAGGATCCACTGGGACAGGATTCCTTCGCTCCCCACGCTCCCGTAGAGCATCCGCAGGATCGAGGTGTCCGCTGAACCCTGGTCGAAGTACGCCGCGATGTCCCTGTAGCCCACCCCCGCCGGCTCCAGGAAGCCATCGATCTGCCCATCGCTGAAGCGCTCCCTCAGAATGTCCCGCGCCACCCGTCCCGGAT
>Ga0076930_100386_pt1 | contig 45803 bp, 40 predicted proteins | sample HotLakConsoUCCRE_FD_71149 | JGI IMG/M metagenome (GOLD analysis project Ga0076930, IMG submission 71149) | Hypersaline microbial mat communities from Hot Lake, Washington, USA - Hot Lake Consortium UCC-RE (version 3) (version 3) ...
GGCATCCGCCGTCGATATGCGCCCCAATCCGGAATATCACGGCCAGTTCCGCTGAGGAGGAAGGCGCGCCGGGACGCGCCCGGCGCGGCGACCTCACGGGCGGGCCCCGTCCTGTCCGATCAGCGCGGTTCCGTCCTGCCGGGTCCGGGCTGCTTCGCGCGTTGATTCCACTTCCTTGCGCAGGCTGTCGCATTCGCGCTTGTACTGCCGCTCCAGCTTGCGATGTTTGCCCTGGACCAGCCAGGCCGCGACGCCGCCGACGATCACGCCGATCGCAAGCGCCACAAGCAGGGTGAGCCAGAGAGGCGCGGTAAAGGAGATCAGTGGAGCCTGCGCTGAGAAAGGATCGAGGGAGATCACGATCGGGGTGCGGTTGGCGATCGCCAGAAGAATGATGACGAAGCCGATGGGCACAAGGATGAGAGCCTTGATGAAACCGGTCATGATTTGCTCCTGCGATTACGCTGCAGGGCCGGCAGCGGCACGATCGGGGTGAGACGCGCCTCCTGATCCGGCGCCGTTGTTGAGCCGCAAGCGCATCTCCTTGCCCGTCTTGAAGACGGGAATAGCCTTGCTGGCAACCTCCACGGTCTCGCCGGTGCGTGGATTGCGCCCGATTCGGGCATCGCGTGTCTTCACGGAGAAGGCGCCGAAGCCGCGCAATTCCACTCTGTCGCCACGCGCGAGCGCCTCGACGATGGTGTCGAGCACTGCATTGACGATATTTTCCACGTCTCTCTGGTAGAGATGCGGGTTCTGTTCGGCGATCCTGAGGACCAGTTCGGATTTGATCATCGGCGCTAATTCTTTGAATTTTATCTAATTTTCGATGACAGGCTGCCAGAGTGCAAGCAGCCCGTCAAGTTCGACGCGCGTGACCTGTGAATCGACGCGCCGCAGCAATCCGCCCGCCGCTTCCCAGCCGGCCATATCCGCAAGCCAGGCCGCACCGTAAAGCAGTCCGAGCGTCCCGCGATCCGTTGTCGGACGCCAGGTGCGAATGGCGAGATCTTCGGGCAGGTCATGTGCGGTTTCGAGCCAGGCAACCGCGTCGCGCTGGCCGCCGAGCGCATCGACGAGCTTCAGATCGAGCGCCTGGCGTCCGCTGTGAACGCGCCCGTCCGAGACGGCATCACGCTCGGCCTCGCTCAGCGGGCGGCGCGACCCCACGAGATCGCGAAACCAGATATAGCTGTCTTCGACCAGATCACGCACGGCCTCGATTGCTTCGGGGGCGATCGGCCCGGTGGGGCTCGGCTCTGCCTTCAGCGGCGAGGACTTTACCTCGATCATGCTGACGCCGATCGAATCCAGCAATTCACGCACATGCGGCATCTGGAACATGGTGCCGATCGAACCGACGATCGCCGTTTCCTGCGCCACGATATGATCCGAAGCGATGGCAGCGATGTAGGCGCCGGACGCTGCCGTGCCGTTGACGAAGGCGACCATGGGCTTTTCCCGCGCAAGCCTGCGCAGATTGCGGTACAGCTCCTCGGCGCCGCTTGTCGTGCCGCCAGGCGAGTTGATCGACAGCACCACACCGCGCACGGAACCGGATTCGCCGATTTCGTCGAGCATCTCGGCCATGCGGCGATCGCTGGTGATCACGCCGCTGATCTCGACGCGTGCGATATGGGGCTGGCGGGGAGAGATCGTGTCTGGCGGGCCGACCCAGCGCAGGCCCAACACCACGACCACGCCGACCAGCGCCACGATGGAAACGACACGCCAGAAGGACAATTTCCTGCGCACGCGGCGCCGGTCCACGATCACTTCTGCGTCTTGGGCCATGATGTCATCCTCTTGCGTGTCACGATTGCCACGACTCGCCCCCGCTTTACCGACTTTATACGCCCCGCTCGTCCCGCGGCAAGGCGAAGCAGGCAAAAACAGCCTGTTTCGGCCCGTTGCCGGGCGAATCCGGGAGAATTTGCCGCGGCGAACGCATGCCGCGCGTTAACCTTGTGGGCATGGGAGCGAAAATAGAACTTTTCTTGGTCGGAGAATTGGAACAAAATAGAACATCAAACGAACATAGGGGCGATAATCATGTTCCGATCCGTATTCGAAGTTGCTGCCGAGATTGCGTCCTTGATGGTCTTCGTGGCGATGATCGGCATCTGGGCGCTGGCGTTCGGAGTCGCATGAGGGACCCCGTTCATCCACAATGCGCACGCCCGGTCGCCTCGACTCCCGGGCGCGGCTTTGCGACAAGCGTCGAGACGGCACAAACGTGAAGACGTGTGGGGAGACGGGAAATGAACGTTTTGCGCGAAGTCGGCTTCGTCCACCTGCATGTGCATTCTTCCTATTCGCTGCTGGAAGGCGCGCTGCCCATCGCGAAGCTCGCGAAACTCGCCGAGGCCGATCGTCAGCCCGCGCTCGCCCTGACCGATACCAACAACCTCTTCGGCGCGCTGGAATTCTCGGAAAAGCTCTCGGGCGTCGGCATCCAGCCGATTCCCGGCGTCCAGATCACCACCGCCTTCGAGCCCGCCGATCCGACGCAGCGCATCAGCCAGCCCGGCACCGCCGATCTCGTTCTGCTCGCCACCTGCGAGGAGGGCTATGTCAATCTCATGCGCCTCGTCAGCCGGGGTTATTTCGATGTCGATCTCGGCGCCGAGCCCTGTATCGCGATCGATGCCCTGCGCGCGCATGCCGAAGGCGTGATCGCGCTGACCGGAGGCCTGCGCGGACCGCTCGACCGGGCGCTGTTTCACGGCCGCTCGGAGCTGGCCGAGCAGCGCTTTGCGACCTTGCACGCCATTTTCGGTGACCGGCTCTATGTCGAGATCCAGCGTCACGGCATGGAGGAGGAGCGCGCGGTCGAGGGCGCGCTTGTCGCCATGGCCGACCGGCACGGGGTGGGGCTCGTCGCCACAAACGAGCCGTTCTTCCCCGGCCCGGACGATTACGAGGCGCATGACGCGCTCATGGCCGTGGCGGAAGGCCAGGTCGTCTCGCAGGATCAGCGCCGCAAGCTGACGCCGGAGCACGGTTTCAAGACCCGCGCCGAAATGCAGGCGCTGTTTTCCGATCTGCCCGATGCGCTGACGAACAGCGTCGAGATTGCCATGCGCTGCGCCTGGCGGGTGCGCACGCGCAAGCCGATCCTGCCGAATTTCGCCCGTCCCGACGAACCGGGCGCGGACGAGAATGCGGAATTGCGCCGCCAGGCCGAGGAGGGCCTCGCCCGCCGCATCATGGCCCACGGCCTGGCCGAGGGTTTCACCGAGGAGGATTATCGTGCCCGGCTCGATTACGAGATCGGCATCATCCAGAACATGCAGTTCCCCGGCTACTTCCTGATCGTGGCCGATTTCATCAAATGGGCCAAGGATCACGACATCCCTGTCGGCCCCGGGCGCGGTTCGGGTGCGGGCTCGCTGGTGGCCTATTCGCTCACCATCACGGATCTCGACCCCCTGCGTTTCGGCCTGCTCTTCGAGCGCTTCCTCAATCCCGAGCGCGTCTCGATGCCGGATTTCGACATCGATTTCTGCGTCGAGGGCCGCGAGGACGTGATCCGTTACGTGCAGGAGCGCTATGGCGAGACCAATGTCGCACAGATCATCACCTTCGGAACATTGCTGGCGCGTGGCGTGCTGCGCGATGTCGGGCGCGTGCTCGAAATGCCCTACGGGCAGGTCGACAAGCTGACCAAGCTCGTCCCGCAGAACCCGGCCAAGCCTGTCACCCTGCCCCAGGCCATTGCCGACGAGCCCCGCCTTCAGGCGGCGGCGGAGGAGGAGCCGGTGGTGCAGCGTCTGCTCGCCATCGCCCAGAAGCTGGAAGGCCTGCACCGTCACGCCTCGACCCATGCGGCGGGGGTGGTCATCGGCGATCGCCCGCTGCAGGAGCTCGTGCCGCTCTATCGCGACCCGAAGACCGGGATGCGGGTGACTCAGTACAACATGAAATGGGTGGAGCAGGCCGGCCTCGTCAAATTCGACTTCCTCGGCCTGAAGACACTCACCGTGATTAACCGCGCCATCGGCCTGATCGCGCAGGATGGCGGGGAGCGCATCGACATCTCCTCGATCCCGCTCGATGACAAGACCACCTACGACATGCTGCGCCGGGGCGAGACGATCGGCATCTTCCAGGTGGAATCGGCGGGCATGCGCAAGGCGCTCGTCGAGATGGCGGCTGACCGGGTGGAGGATCTGATCGCGCTGGTGGCACTCTACCGTCCGGGTCCGATGGCGAATATCCCGGTCTATTGCGAGCGCAAGCACGGGCGCGGTGAGCCCGAGGCGAAGTGGTATCCGCTGCCCGAACTCGCCCCGATCCTGCGCGAGACCTTCGGCATCATCGTCTATCAGGAGCAGGTGATGCAGGTCGCCCAGGAGCTCGCCGGCTATTCGCTCGGCGATGCCGACCTGTTGCGCCGCGCCATGGGCAAGAAGATCAAGGCGGAGATGGATGCCCAGCGCGGGCGCTTCGTCTCCGGCGCCACCGAGCGCGGCATCGCGAAGGAGAAGGCGGACGAGATCTTCGACCTTCTGGCGAAATTCGCCGATTACGGCTTCAACAAATCCCACGCGGCGGCCTATGCGCTGGTCTCCTATCAGACCGCCTGGCTGAAGGCGAATTACCCGGTCGCGTTCATGGCCGCCTCCATGACGCTCGATATCGACAATACCGACAAGCTCTCCGAATTCCGCCGCGAGGCGCAGAGGCTCGGCATCACCGTGGCGCCGCCCTCGATCAATGAATCGGGGGTGGAATTTGCCGTGCGCGACGGCACCATCATCTACGCACTTGCAGCGGTGAAGGGGGTGGGACGCCAGGCGGTAGAGAGCATCGTCGCGGCGCGCGGGGACGAGCCCTTCAAGGATCTCGCCGATTTCGCCCGGCGTATCAAGCCGCGCGCGCTGAACAAGCGCACTTTGGAAAATCTCGTGGCCGCCGGCGCCTTCGATGCGCTGGAGCCCGACCGGGCCCGCGCCATGGCGGCGGTCGATCCGATCTTCGCCCTCGCCCAGCAGGCGAGCGAGGCGGAGGAAGGCGGCATGATCGACATGTTCGGCGGTGTCGCTTCCGCCGATGTGGCCCTGCGCATCCCCGAATACACGCCCTGGACCGCATCAGAGCGGCTGCAACGCGAATACGACGCGGTCGGCTTCTTCCTCTCCGGCCACCCGCTCGACGAATATGAAGGCCTGCTCGACAAGCTCAGGGTGCAGCGCTGGAGCGATTTCGTGCGCGCGGTGAAGAGCGGCTCCAGCGTCGGGCGGGTGGCCGCCACCGTGCTCGACAAGCAGGAGCGACGCACCAAAAGCGGCTCGAAAATGGGGATCTACCAGCTCTCGGACCAGAGCGGCCATTTCGAGGCGATCATCTTCTCCGAAGGGCTGCAACGCTATCGCGACATTCTCGAACCGGGCGCCGCCGTGATCCTGATGATGCAGGCCGGGATCGAGGGCGAGGAGGTGCGCGCTCGGATCGGTACGGCGGAACCCCTCGACGAGGCCATCGCCAAGCACCAGAAGGGGATGCGTATCTATCTCCGCGACGAGCGCCCGATCCCGTCCGTGCAGCAGCGGCTTGCGGCGCGCGGCGAGGGCGAGGTCTCGCTGGTGCTGATCCTCGACGAGGGTGCGCAGGAGGTCGAGGTGAAGCTGCCCGGCAAATATCTCGCCACGCCGCAGATCGCGGGTGCGCTGCGCGCCGTGCCCGGCGTGGTCGATGTGGAGATCAGCTGAGGCCAGCGGGCCGACCCGTGCATTGCAGGCGCGTGCTCGCAGGCAAAACCCCGCAGCGGATGTGGGCCAATGCCGCTGGTGTGAGCGTACAGTCGGGCTATCGTTCCGGCATCTGCCGTCACAACCCGGATCGTTCGTCATGAGCCAGAAACACGCCGATTCTTCCAAGAGCGCACCGTTGCTCGTCACGCGCGACGGCGCCGTCGCCATCCTCGCCCTCAACGAGCCGGCCAAGCGCAACGCGCTGACCATGGATCTGCGGCTTGCCTTGCTCGAAGCGCTCGACGAACTGATCGCAGATCCCGCCTGCCGCGCCATTGTGCTGACTGGCGAGGGCGGGGCTTTCTGTTCCGGCGGGGACCTTTCCGCCATGCGCGCCGACGATCCGATGGGCGCGCGCCGGCGGCTGGGGATCGTGCATGGCATCGTGCGGCGGATCGCGGCGGGGCCGAAACCCGTCATTGCTGCCGTCGAGGGCGCGGCATTCGGTGCGGGGCTCGCGCTCGCCACGGCGAGCGACGTGGTCGTGGCCGATCCGGGTGCGAAGTTCTGCGCCTCGTTCGCGAAGGTGGGGCTTATGCCCGATGCCGGGCTGATCTGGTCGCTGCCGCCGCGTGTGGGTCTCGGCACGGCCAAACGGATGATGCTCGAAGCCCCCGTCATCGGTGGCGAGGACGCCAAGGCGCTCGGCCTCGTCGATGTGCTGGCCCCCGCCGGCACCGTGCGCGACATCGCGCTGGCCCGCGCCCGCGATATGGCCCGCCTCGCGCCGCTCTCCATCGCCATGACGAAGGCCGCTTTCGCGCGCGGCACGGATGATCTCGACCGCGTGCTCGCCTATGAGATGGACGGCCAGCCCATGCTTTTCGCCACCGCCGACCATGCAGAGGGCCGCAAGGCCTTCTCCGAGAAGCGCAATCCGCAGTTTCGGGGTGCGTGAGCGAATCGCGAAAGCACAGGTTGTCGCAACGCCCCGGCGGATTGCTCAGCGCGCCGGAATACCCTCATTGGCGAGCGCATCGACGCGGTGGTTGAGCGGATCGTCGGCATGGCCCTTGACCCAGTGCCAGGATACGTCGTGGCGGTTGCGGGCCTCGTCGAGGCGCCGCCAAAGATCCTCGTTCTTGACCGGCTTGCGATCCGCCGTCTTCCAGCCGCGCGCCTTCCAGCCGGACATCCAGCTGGTGATGCCCTGGCGGACATATTGGGAATCGGTGAAGAGATCGACGGTGCAGGGACGCTTGAGCGTCTCCAGCGCCATGATCGCGGCCATCAGCTCCATGCGGTTGTTTGTGGTCAGCGCCTCGCCGCCCTTCAATTCACGCTCGCTGCCGTTACAGATCAGAAGCGCCCCCCAGCCGCCGGGGCCTGGATTGCCCTTGCAGGCCCCGTCCGTATAGACCGTCACGCGCTGGTTCATCGCATCAGCCCGTAATCGCGCGCCGATTCCACGCGGCGGTGGAAGCCGAGCTTGCGATCGTATTCCAACGGGTCCTTCGGCCGCACCAGCGCGCCGGGCGGGACGTTCAGCCAATCGACGAGGCGCGTGAGCATGAAGCGCAGGGCCGAACCCCGGCACAATGTCGGCAGCGCCTCGGCCTCCGCATCCTCCAGCCGGCGTACGCCCTCATATCCCGCGAGCATCGCCTTCGCCTTGGTGACATTGAAACTGTGATCGGCCTCGAAGCACCAGGCGTTCAGGCAGATGGCGAGGTCGTAGGCAAAATAGTCGGTGCAGGCGAAGTAGAAATCGATGATGCCCGACACCTCCTCCCCGATGAAGAAGGCGTTGTCGGGGAAGAGATCGGCGTGGATGACCCCCTCGGGCAGGCCGCGCGGCCATTTCATGTCGAGATAGGCGAGTTCCTCACGGATACGCCGCGTCAGGCCCGGGGCGACCTGCTCGGCGCGATCCTCGGCCGCGGCGAAGAGTGGCGGCCAGCCGGCCAGCGACAGCGCATTCGTGCGCTGCATCCCGAAATCCGCTCCCGCCCCGTGCATCTGCGCCAGCGCGGCCCCCAGCGCACCGCAATGGCTCGCGTTGGGCCGGCGGATGGCGAGGCCTTCGAGGAAAGTGAAGATCGCCGCTGCGCGCCCGCACAGCCGCCCGAGCTTCTCGCCGTCGCGCGTACGCAGGGGTTGCGGGCAGTTCAGGCCACGCCGGGCGAGATGCTCCATCAGATTGATGAAGAACGGCAATTCGTCCTCGCGCACGCGCTTTTCATAAAGCGTGAGAATGAAAGCGCCCTGCGAGGTGTGGAGATAGTAGTTCGTGTTCTCGACGCCCTCGGCGATACCCTTGAAGGCGAGCACATCGCCGATCTCGTATTGCGCCACGAAAGCGAAGAGCGCGTCCTCGGGAACTTCCGTATAGACCGCCACGACTCACTCCGCAGCGGCGTCGCGCAATTCGCGCGGCAGGGGAAAGAACACGTCTTCCTCCGTGCTGGTCACCGTCTCGACGGTGACGTCGTAATGCTGAGCGAACGCGTCGATGATTTCCTCGACCAGCACTTCCGGCGCCGAGGCGCCCGCCGTGATGCCGAGCGTCGAGATCGCGCCATAGCGCGTCCAGTCGATATCCTCGCCCCGGTTGACCAGCATCGCCAACGGGCAGCCGGCGCGCTCGGCCACTTCGCGCAGCCGTTGGGAATTGGAGGAATTGGGCGAACCGACCACGATCATCGCATCGACCATTGGCGCGACCTTCTTCACCGCCTCCTGGCGGTTGGTGGTGGCGTAGCAGATATCTTCCTTGTGCGGCGCGATCATTTTCGGGAAGCGCGCCTGCAAGGCCGCGACGATCTGGGCGGTATCATCGACAGACAGCGTCGTCTGCGTCACGAAGGCGAGATTGTCGGGATCGGGCGGATCCAGTGTCGCCACGTCATCGAGCGTTTCGATCAGCGTGATCGTGCCCCGGGGCAGTTGCCCCATCGTTCCGACAACTTCCGGATGGCCGGCATGGCCGACGAGCAGGACATGACGCCCGCGCTTGGCGTGGATCATCGCCTCGCGATGCACCTTGGTGACGAGCGGGCAGGTTGCGTCGATGGCGAACATGCGCCGGCGCATGGCTTCTTCCGGCACCGATTTCGGCACGCCGTGGGCGGAAAAGATCACCGGCGCGTCGCCATCGGGAATCTCGTGCAATTCCTTGACGAAGACCGCCCCCTTGTTGCGCAGGCTCTCGACCACGTATTTGTTGTGCACGATCTCGTGGCGGACATAGACCGGTGCGCCGTGGATCGCCAGCGCCTTTTCCACGGCATCGATCGCGCGCACGACACCGGCACAGAAGCCGCGCGGGGCGCAGAGCAGAATCGACAGGGGTGGTCTCGACAGACTCATATGTAACGGGATGTGGCCAGAACACGGCTCCTGTCAAGCCGTCAATGCGCCTGCGCCGCCGCGCAGCCGTGAAAGTTCCGTGATCACGGTGCAGGGAGCCGAAATTGACCCTTCGTTAACCAAGACACGTTCTGATGGGCATGCATGTGGCAGGAGCGGATCACTGCGCCTGCACCCAGTGGAATCCGTTGACGCCCATAAATGCCCATGGTATCCCAAATCATCCCGTTCACGACGCGCAAAGCGAAGCGGAACGGTCGTAACCAACGCGGTTGCGGTCGGACGCTTGCGGCTCGCCGTGTCTGCGACGGGGCGGCTTGTGTTGTCGGCCATCCGGTCGGCGGTCTGCTCAAGGGGGGCTCGTGCGTCGGCGATGAACCGCTTCGTTTCCAATTTTACGAACCGGTTGGACGCAAAGGGTCGCGTGTCGATTCCGGCGACCTTTCGCACTGTCCTGGCGCGCGACGGTTTCGAGGGACTCTACGTGAATCCGGCGCTCGACGCCCCGGCGCTCGATGCCGGCGGCAATGCCCTTCTCGGCGAGATCGACGCGTTGCTGTCGGGCCTTTCGCCCTATTCGGACGAGCACGACCAGCTCTCGACGGCCCTGTTCGGGACGAGCGAGATCCTCAAGGTGGATTCGGAAGGGCGGGTCGTCCTGACCGAATCAGTGAAGCACCATGCCGGGATCGCCGATCAGGTGACCTTCGTCGGTCTCGGCCAGAAATTTCAGATCTGGGAACCCGGACGTTTCGCTGCGCACCTGGAGGCGGCGCGCACGAAAGTCCGGGATCTCAAGAGAGCCATCGGCGCGAGAGTTGCGCATGCGTCGGATGGATCAGCGACCCCGCCAGGGGCGCGGGAACAATGACGGGTCGCGGCGAAGATTCTGCTTCAGCCGCTGGCGGACCGGCCCCTCACGTTCCCGTGCTCCTGGAGGAGGTCTGCTCGGCGTTGCGCGCCGATGCTGGCGGTATTTTCCTGGACGGCACGTTCGGGGCCGGCGGCTATGCGCGCGCCATTCTCGACGCCCATCCCGAAAACCGCGTCATCGCGATCGACCGGGATCCTTCCGCGATTGCAGCGGGGCAGAACCTCGTGGCGGCCTATGGCGGACGGCTCCGCCTGGTCGAGGGGCGTTTCGGCGATTGCGCGCAGATTGCCGCCGATGCCGGCGTTGCGGGGCGTCTCGATGGTGTCGTCCTCGATATCGGTGTTTCCTCGATGCAGCTCGACCAGCCCGAACGCGGCTTCTCCTTCCGTCTCGACGGCCCGCTCGACATGCGCATGGAGGGGAAGGGCGAGAGTGCTGCGGATCTGGTGAACGGCGCAGAAGAAGCGCTTCTGGCCGATATCATCTATCATTACGGCGAGGAGCGCCGCGCCCGCGCCATCGCCCGCGCCATCATCGAACGCCGCCGCCGGGCGCCCTTCGAGACCACGCGCGATCTCGCCGAACTCGTTTCCGGTCTGGTGCGCAAGGAGCCGAACGGGCCGCACCCGGCGACGCGAACGTTCCAGGGGCTGCGCATCGCGGTCAATGATGAGTTGGACGAACTCGCCCGTGCCCTGCACGGCGCCGAGCAGATCCTCGCTCCAGGCGGCCGTCTGGTCGTCGTGACCTTCCATTCGCTGGAAGACCGCATCGTCAAGCAATTCCTCGCCCAGAGGGCGGGACGTGGCGGCGGCTTTTCGCGGCATGTTCCGGTCACGGGTCCCGGGCCGCAACCGAGCTTCCGGCTCGCGACCAAGGGTCCCGTGACACCGGGTGACGCGGAAAACGCCGCCAACCCGCGCGCACGCTCGGCCAAGCTGCGTGCGGGTGAGCGTCTCGACGCACCGGCACAGCCGGAATCCGATGCGATCACCACGCTCGCGAGTCTGCCACGCACTTCGCGGGAAAGGGGGCGGCGATGATCCGGATCATGCATGTGCTCGCCATTGCCGCACTGATCGGTTCGGCCGGCTACGCCTATTCGATCAAGTACGAATCCATCGTTCATGCGGAAGAGCTGGCGCGGTTGCAGGCGCAGGTGGATCGCGAGCGCGAGGCCATTGCGGTTCTGCGCGCGGAATGGACCCTGCTCAATCGTCCCGACCGGGTGCAGGCACTCGCCGAGATTCATCTTGACGACATTGTCGCCATCGATCCGCGTCGCCTGGTGCGCTTTTCGGACCTGCCCGAACGGGGCGAGCGTGATGACGGCATCGCACGCAAGCTTGAGGCGCTTGGCCTTTCCGCGCCGACGGCAACACCGGGGCAAACGGCGAGCCCTTCCGTTCCAACCCCCACCACAACCGGTTCGACGAGGTGACCAGCCGTGTCAGCGCAGGATCACGACCAGTCCGAGATCCCGGAGCAAGCCGGCGACAGGCCGCCGCGTGGGCCTTTCGGCGTTTTCGTCTCGGCGATGGGCGAGCTCTTCCGCCTGCAAGGTGACAAGGGTCGCGCGCGCATCGGGCTCGCGGCCCTGGCCTTCGTGGTTCTCTTCGGGGCGATTGGCATACGTCTCGTTCTGCTCGGTGTCGGCTCCGAGGGTGAACAGACGATGCGGCGCGCTTCCGCGACCTCGCTGGGGACCGCGCGTCCGGATCTCGTCGATCGCAACGGCGAAATTCTGGCGACCGACGTGATGAGCTACTCGGTCTTCGCCGAACCGCGCAACATCATCGATCCCGACGAGGCCACCGAACTGCTCACGGCCGTCTTTCCCGATCTCGAGGCGCGGCGCTTGCGCGAACAACTGAGCACCGATCGCGGCTTCATTTACGTGAAACGCGAGATTTCCCCGCGCCAGCGCGCGGAGGTGCATCGCCTCGGCATTCCCGGGGTCGGTTTTCTGCCCGAGCACAAGCGTGTCTATCCCAACGGTGTCGCCGCAGCCCATGTGCTCGGCTATGCCAATGTTGACAACGAGGGCATTGCCGGGATCGAGAAATGGATTGACGGTCAGGGCCTGCAGGACCTGGAGGGTGTCGGCCTTCTGACAAGCGCAGCCGACCTTGCGCCGGTCGCGCTTTCCATTGATCTGCGTGTGCAGCACGCGATGCGCGACGAGTTGCTCCAGGCCATGGAGGAGTTCAGTGCCATCGCAGCGGCGGGGCTGGTGCTCGATGTCCGCACGGGTGAGGTCGTGGCGCTGGTCTCGCTGCCCGACTTCGACCCGAACGATCCGGTCGAGGCTCAGAAGGACGAGAACATCAACCGCATCAATGTCGGCGTCTACGAGATGGGCTCCACACTCAAGGCGTTGACCGTGGCAATGGCGCTGGATTCCGGCGAGTTCGATATCAATTCGACCTTCGATGCCCGCGCTCCGCTGCAATTCGGACGTCAGCGCATCCGCGATTATCGCGGCCAGAACCGTATTCTGAACGTGCCGGAAGTCTTCGTCCATTCCTCCAATATCGGCACGGCGCGCATGGCGCTTGAGCTGGGGGTGGAGCACCACCGCGAATTCCTGCGTCGCACCGGCCAGCTGGAGCGACTGGAGACGGAGCTTCCCGAAAACGCCGCGCCGCTGGTGCCGCGCCGCTGGACCGAGATCAACACCGCGACGATCGCCTTCGGGCACGGTCTCGCGGTGGCGCCGCTCCAGGCGGCGATGGCGACGGCGGCGCTGGTGAATGGCGGCATGATGATCCCGCCGACTTTCATCAAGCGCTCCGAAAAGGAAGCGCGCCGCGACGCCACCCGGGTGATCAGCGAGGAGACCAGCGAGGCGATGCGCTATGTCATGCGCCTCAATGCTGAACGCGGCTCCGCCGGCAATTCGGCGATCGCGGGATTTTACGTCGGCGGCAAGACCGGCAGCGCCCAGAAGGTGGTGGACGGGCGTTATGTCGAGGGGGTTCTGCTGACGACCTTCTTCGCCGTCGCGCCAGCGGATGACCCGCGTTACCTCTTCCTCACCATTCTGGATGAGCCCAAGGCGACGCCGGACACGCACGGCTTCAACACGGCGGGCTGGAATGCGGCGCCGACGGCGGGCAACATCATCAAGCGCACGGCGCACTTGCTCGATATCCCGCCGCGGTTTAACCCTCCCGAGCAACCTTTCCCGTTGATGACCCGGCTGGGGGCCTGGGGTACGCAATGAGCGAATCGGCGTCGCATGGCGCGCATATGAAAGAGAAATCACGCCGCCTCGCCGATCTCCTCGGCCCGGCGGGGGACGCTTTCGACGCCCTGGAGATCACCGGCCTGACCCCCGACAGCCGCGTCGTGGCGCCCGGTTTCGCCTTCTTCGCCATACCCGGCGTGAAGGCGGATGGCGCGCGTTTCGTGCCACAGGCGCTGGCGCAGGGCGCGCGGGCGATCGTGGCGGCTGGGCCGCGTCCGGATGATCTTGCCCATGACATCGCCTGGCGCCGCGTCGCCAATCCCCGCCTCGCGCTGGCGCGTGCCGCCTGCGCCTTCTATCCGCGCCAGCCGGAGCGGATCGTGGCGGTGACGGGGACGGCGGGGAAGTCTTCGGTGGCGGATTTCGTGCGCCAGATCAGGCTTGCCCTGGGCGATGCGGCGGCGAGCCTCGGCACGCTCGGCGTTGTGACGGGGCAGGGGGCCGAGTATGGCGCGCTGACCACGCCCGATCCCGTCGGCCTGCATCGCATGCTCCAGGATCTCACGGATCGCGGCATTACCGATCTTGCCCTGGAGGCCTCCTCGCACGGGCTCGACCAGCACCGCCTCGACGGCGTGCGGCTCGCCGCCGCCGCCTTCACAAATCTCGGGCGCGACCACCTCGACTATCATCCCACGATGGACGCCTATCTCGCGGCCAAGATGCGCCTGTTCGACAGCCTCTTGCCGATCGGCGCGCCGGCCATCGTCAATACGGATGGCGATTACGCCCGCGAGGCGATGACCGCCATCCGCGCCGCCGGCCACCTCCCGCTCACGGTGGGCACTGCGGGTGATTTCATCCGGCTCGAGCGGCATGAGACGCAAGGCTTCGCGCAGGGCGTGGGTCTCGTCCATGCGGGGCGGCGCCATGATCTGGCGATCCCGCTGATCGGGACTTTCCAGATCGAGAACGCCCTCGTCGCCGCCGCCCTCGTCATCGCCACGGGCGGCGATGCGGCGCGCGTCTTCGCGGCGCTTGCGCAGCTCACCGGCGTCAGCGGGCGGCTGGAACGGGTAGGGGAGGTCAATGGCGGGCTCTGCGTCGTCGATTACGCCCACAAGCCCGATGCGCTGGCCCATGCGCTCGACGCCTTGCGTCCCTTCGCGCGCGGGCGGCTGATCTGCATCTTCGGCTGCGGCGGCGATCGCGATCCCGGCAAGCGCGCGATCATGGGACGGATCGCGACCGCACGCGCCGATCATGTCATCATCACCGATGACAATCCCCGCAGCGAGGACCCGACGCTGATCCGCGCCGCCATTCGCAGGGAGGCGCCGGATGCGCAAGAGATCGGTGATCGCGGCGAGGCGATCCGGGCGGGCGTCGCCATGCTCCGCGATGGAGACGTGCTCGTGGTGGCCGGGAAGGGTCATGAAACGGGCCAGATCGTGGGCGAACAGGTCTTGCCGTTTTCCGATCAGGAGACCATCCGGCAGGCCATTGCCGCAAACCTTTCATAGCCAACAGACTATCGCGGAGTTGAGATGATGAATGCCCAATCGATGCCGCTATGGACAGGCGAGGAAGCGTGCACGGCGATGCAGGCCCGCAGCATCGGTCCGCTGCCTGCGCGCATCGAGGGTATCTCCATCGACACGCGCAGCCTGAAACCGGGTGATCTGTTCTTCGCCATCACCGGTGAGGCGCGCGACGGACATGACTTCGTGGTCCAGGCCCTGGAGAAAGGCGCTGCTGCCGCCGTGATCGCGCGCGACAGGGCCGAGGCGCTTGCTACCGCCTGCGAGAGCCTTCCCGGCGCGCTCTTCGTCGTACCCGATACGCTCACCGCGATGGAGGATCTCGGGCGGGCGGCACGGGCGCGCTCGCAGGCGCGGATCATCGCCATTACCGGCTCCGTCGGCAAGACGGGCTCGAAGGAGGCAATGCGGCTGCTGCTGTCGTGCTCGGGCAGGACGCATGCCTCTGCGGCCTCCTACAACAACCATTGGGGTGTGCCCCTGACGCTGGCGCGCATGCCGCGTGATACGGAATACGGCGTGTTCGAGATCGGCATGAACCATGCTGGCGAGATCGCCCCGCTGGCGCGCATGGTGCGCCCGGATGTGGCCATCGTGACGACCGTGGAGGCGGTGCATATCGAGCATTTTCATTCCGTCTCGGGCATCGCCGACGCCAAGGGCGAGATCTTCCTCGGGCTGGAACCGGGCGGTGTCGCCGTGATCAACCGCGACAATCCGCATTTCGAGCGCCTGCGCGCGCATGCGCTCGCCTCCGATGCCGGGCGCGTCGTCTGCTTCGGCGAGAGCGAGGGGGCGGATGTGCGTGCCTTGCGCATCATCGCGAAGCAGGACATGACCATCGTTGATGCCCGTGTCTTCGAGACGCCGCTGACCTATCGCGTCGGCATGGTCGGGCGGCATGTGGCGATCAATTCGCTCGGCCTCGTCGCGGCGATTCACGCGCTGGGGCTCGATCTGGCGCTCGCGGCCCTGGCGCTGGGCGATCTGACGCCGCCGACGGGGCGCGGGGCGCGTGACCTTCTTGCGTTCAATGGCGGTGAGCTCCTGCTCGTCGATGAGAGCTACAACGCCAATCCGGCTTCGATGCGTGCCGCCCTGGAGACGCTCGCGCAGACCGAGATCGGCTTTCGCGGGCGTCGCATCGCCGTGCTCGGGGACATGCTGGAACTGGGCGATTCCGGCCCCGCCGCGCATGCCGAACTCGCGCATTCCGTGATCGGGAACGGGGTCGATCTCGTCTTCGCGGCGGGGCCCCTGATGAAAAATCTGATGGCGGCCCTTCCCCCGGAGCGCCGTGGCGGCTACGCCAACCTTGCGACCGGGCTCGAAGGGGCGGTGGTCGCCGCTCTGCGCGCCGGGGATGTCGTGATGGTCAAGGGATCGCGCGGCATCCGCATGGAGTGCATCGTCGAGGCGGTGAAGAAACGCGCGGGCACGGGCAGTGCGCTCGCGCAAGAGGGATAGTTTGAGCGATGCTGACCTGGCTTGCGGATTTTGCCGCTTATGTGAATGTTCTCAACGTCTTGCGCTATATCACCTTCCGCACCGGGATGGCGACGGCGACGGCGTTTCTGTTCGTGATCTGGTTCGGCCCGGCCATCATCGCCACCCTGCGCCTGAGGCAGGGGCATGGTCAGCCGATCCGCGATGACGGGCCGGAATCGCATCTTCTGACCAAGCGCGGCACGCCGACCATGGGCGGCTTGATGATTCTCGCCGGGTTGCTGGTCTCAACCCTGCTCTGGGCCGATCTCGCCAATGCCTATGTCTGGGTGGTGCTGCTGGTCACGCTGGGCTTTGGCGCGATCGGCTTCTATGACGATTACCTCAAGGTCACCAAGCAATCGCACAAGGGCTTTTCCGGCAAGTACCGGCTTTCGATCGAGGCTGCGATCGCCGTGATCGCCTGTATTGCGATCGCGCAGATTGCCGCGCCACCGCTCTCCAACAGCCTGGCCCTGCCCTTCCTGAAGGATGTGCTGATCCATCTCGGCTGGTTCTTCATCGTCTTTGGCGCGCTGGTGATCGTGGGCGCAGGCAATGCCGTCAATCTCACCGATGGTCTCGACGGGCTGGCCATCGTGCCGGTGATGATCGCCGCAGGTACCTTCGGCTTCATCGCCTATCTCGTGGGTAATGCGATCTTCGCCAATTATCTGCAGATCCATTTCGTGCCCGGTACCGGCGAGCTCGCCGTCATCTGCGGAGCGCTGATCGGTGCCGGGCTCGGTTTTCTCTGGTTCAACGCCCCGCCCGCCCAGGTCTTCATGGGTGATACCGGTTCGCTGGCGCTCGGCGGCATGCTCGGCACCATTGCGGTGGCGACGAAGCACGAGATCGTGCTCGCCATCGTCGGCGGCCTGTTCGTGCTGGAGGCTTCCTCGGTGATCATCCAGGTCGCTTCCTACAAGCTCACGGGCAAACGCGTCTTCAAGATGGCGCCGATCCATCACCATTTCGAGAAGCTGGGCTGGACCGAGCCGCAGATCGTGATCCGCTTCTGGATCATCGCCGTGGTGCTCGCGATGATCGGGCTGGCGACGCTGAAGCTGAGATGAGGAGATCGGCATGACCCCCTCGACCGTCTTCGCCGGGCGCGACGTCGCCCTGTTCGGCCTCGGCGGATCCGGGCTGGCCACCGCCCGCGCGCTGATGGCCGGTGGCGCGCGGGTGCACGCTTTCGACGACAATGCCGAGCGGGTCGAGGCCGTGCGGGCGCAAGGCGTCCCGATCACGGATCTGCGCGAGGCGGATTTTGCGGGCTTTGCCGCGCTGATACTCTCGCCCGGCGTGCCGCTCACCCATCCCGTGCCGCACTGGAGCGTCACGAAGGCGCAGGCCGCAGGGGTCGAGATCATCGGCGATATCGAGCTGTTCTGCCGCGAGCGGACGAAGCTGGCGCCGGATGCGCCCTTCATCGCGATCACCGGAACCAACGGCAAATCCACCACCACGGCGCTGATCGCCCATATCCTGCGCGAGACGGGCCGCGACGTGCAGATGGGCGGCAATATCGGCGCGGCGATCCTCTCGCTGGAGCCGCCGGCGGATGCGCGCTTCCACGTGGTCGAGATATCCTCCTACCAGATCGATCTCACCCCCTCGCTCGCCCCCACGATCGGTCTGCTGCTCAATCTCTCGCCCGATCATCTCGACCGCCACGGCAGCATGGAGCACTACGCGGACGTGAAGGAGCGGCTCGTCGCGAAGGCGAAACTCGCCCTGATCGGGCGCGACGATGCGCATTGCGAGGATATCGGGCGCCGGCTGTCACAGCTGGAGGGCGCGGATGTCTATCCGGTTTCGGCGACGCGCGAACTGCCCTGGGGCTATTTCATGCATGACGGGCTGATCCTCGCGCGCAATGCCGGCGAGGATGTCGAGACGGCGCTGGCTCTGGGCGATCTCGAAGGGATCGCGACCTTGCGCGGGGCGCATAATGCGCAGAACGCAGCGTTTGCCTGCGCCGCCTGCTGGCATGCGGGGGTGAGCCCGCCCGCGATCGCGCAGGCGCTGCCGACCTTTGCCGGCCTGCCGCATCGCATGGAAGAGGTGCCCGGGCCGGAAGGGCTCGTCTTCATCAACGATTCCAAGGCGACCAACGCAGAATCAACCGCCCGCGCGCTGGCTTCGTTCGACCGCGTCTGGTGGATCCTCGGCGGCAAGCCGAACGAGGGCGGCATCGACAGCCTGGCCGAATACTTCCCGCGAGTCGCCCGCGCCTATCTGATCGGCGAAGCGAGTGATGCCTTCGCGCATACGCTTGAGGGCCGCGTGCCCTATGAGCGCTGCGGTACGCTCGAGAAGGCTGTGGCCCGCGCTGCGGTCGATGCGCAGGCGAGCGAGGATGAGGCGCCGGTTATTCTTTTCTCGCCGGCCTGTGCGTCATTCGACCAGTTCCGGAGCTTCGAGCACCGGGGGGATGTGTTCCGGGAGGTGGTGGCGGGTTTGTGATCAGCCCGGATTGTATCGTTTCAATCTGAACACCCGGTCCAGCGCCTTGCGCGGGATGATGATGTCGATGAAATGGGTGGCGTTGCGGTGGAGGCGGCGTGCGCCCAGCGCGGCGCGCTCGGGTTCGCTGTCGGAGTGCAGCAGCAGGTGCCCCCGCGCGCCCTCGACCTCCTTGTCGAAATAGCGGATGTTGCGGCCCGGATTGGCAGCGACGATGCTCGCAGCGAGCTGGCGGTCGCCCCGGCTCCCTGCGCGCTGCCGGTAGAAGCGCGCCATCAGATCGTCGCGATCAATGTAGAAGCAGCGCACCGACGGGTCGAGCTTGTTCACGTGGACATGGTCAAGCACATCGTTCTGGAAGCGCAGCAGGCTGGCGTCGCTCCTGGCATCCGGCGAGAAGAACTCGATGAAATAGTCGTTCACCGGCTCATCCTGATCGTCGCGTACACGGGTGATGACCTGCAGATAGCGATGGATTTCCTGCGCCAGCGGTGCGCGGCTGCGAAACAGCCCGCGCCGGCGCGCGGTATCGGCGGCGAGGGCCGCCGTCTCCTCCGAAACCTCCCGCCAGCGTGCGGCGATCTGCTGATGCTCGTCGGCGGTCTCGCAAGCCAGGGCTTCGAGAATCAGGGCGCCGAGGCGGTTTGAGAGATCCGCCACCGCGCCGCTGGAATCGCCGGGATACTTGATCTGGGTATGATCACGATCGGGCAGGACCGCGAAGGGAAGGGCCATGCCGCCCGTGCGCGAGCCCCAGGCGCGAACCTCCGGGATGTCGATATTCCCGGTGAAGTCGACGGTGATGCCGGCAGTGTTCAGATTGGCGGCCGGCACGCGCACCGTCCCGTCGCTGCCGTCTTCATTCACGAGGCGGCGGCTGATATTGCGATAGCCGCGGCTGCCGGTGATGACGAAGGGCCAGATGCCGCCGGGGCCGTAAGGACCGGTACCGGCGCCGTCGGGATCGAGCAGGTCGCGCGTGACGAGGCTGCGCTGGTAGGGCGAGCCGAGCTCGAGCGCATTGAGCATCTCGCGCCCGGTCTGGAAGCCATTCAGAGCGCCCTTGGTGGCGCGCCCGATGAAGGAATTACCAACCGTCGCCAGCCGCGAGCCGAAATTCGCGGGCGCGAGCATCAGCATGCGCCGGACGGGGCAGTTCTGGCCGTCGGGATAATAGCGCACGGCCCATTCGCGCATGACAAGACCCGCCGTGGAATGCCCGATCAGATCGAAATGCGGCCCGAGTTCGCCCGCATCCTGCTTCTCGCGGATGACGGCCTGCATGCGCCGCGCCACATCCTCGATGCGGACATCGTCATCGGTCGAGATGTAATCACCCAGCCAGATCCGGGTGATGTCGTAGCCGGCAGCGGCGAGGAAGCTTTCCAGCTTGCGGAACGAGCCGGATGTGTCACCCCAGCCGTGTAGAATTGCGATTTGTCGTGGCATGTCCGCCCCCGATCGTTTCAACTGAAAGCTGATGCCTTACCCAATGAATAATCTATGGTATGCAGAATTTAAAATTGCGCAATTCGCTTTTTGATAGTGATGCCGGCAAGCTGTCGCGGTCTGCGCGCTTTTGCAGGATTTAAAGCCCTTCTTAACCACCCGTTCACCACAATCGCTCCGGCGCCGTGTCTGGGATGCGGCTTTGCTCGATTTCGGGGAAACGGCATGGTTTCGCGTGCGCAACGTTCGCTCATCGGCGATTGGTGGTGGACGATCGACCGCTCGCTTCTGGCCGCCTTGTGCGGTCTGATGGTGATCGGTCTGGTGATGCTGATGGGGGGCGGGCCGCCAGTCGCCTCGCGAATCGGCCTGCCGACCTTTCATTTCGTCGAGCGACAGGCGCTGTTCCTGTTGCCGGCGCTGCTGTCGCTGGTCGTCATCTCCTTCCTCGATGCGCGGCTGATTCGCCGTGCCGCGCTCCTCGTCTACATTGTCGGAATGGCGCTCGTGATCGCGGCCATCCAGTACGGGCCCGAGATCAAGGGCGCGCATCGCTGGATCTCGCTGATGGGTGTGAGCATCCAGCCGTCTGAATTCGTCAAGCCGGCTTTCGTCATCCTCACCGCCTGGGCCTTCTCGGAAGCGGCTCGCCGGCCCGACCTGCCCGCAGTCTGGATCGCCTTCGCGCTCCTGCCCCTGACGATCACACCGCTGATCCTGCAGCCTGATTTCGGCCAGACCATGCTGATCACCGCCGTCTGGGCGGGGATGTTCTTCATAGCCGGTCTACACTGGTTCTGGGTCATGGGGCTCGGTGGCGTCGGTGTTTTCGGCATCATCAGCGCCTATAATTTCCTGCCGCATGTCCGCGAGCGCATCACCCGATTCCTCGATAGCGATTCGGGTGATACCTTTCAGGTCGATATGGCGCTGGAATCCTTTGCGCGCGGCGGCTGGTTGGGACGCGGACCGGGGGAGGGAACGGTCAAACGCGTGCTGCCGGATGCTCATACGGATTTCATCTTTGCGGTGACGGCGGAAGAATTCGGCATCGCCGTATGCCTCGTGATCCTGATGATCTACGCCTTCATCGTGCTGCGCGGGCTGCTGCTCGCGGGACGCAGTGAAGATGCCTTTCCACGGCTGGCGGTTTCCGGGCTCTTGCTGTTGTTCGGGCTTCAGGCCACGATCAACATGATGGTGAATGTCAATCTGATCCCGGCCAAGGGCATGACCCTGCCGTTCATCTCCTATGGCGGCTCCTCGCTGTTCTCGCTGGCGCTTGCGACCGGCTTTCTGATCGCACTGACCCGAAAGCGACCGCGCGCGCGCCTGCATCAGCGCAGTTACACGCCACGTGCGGCGGGGGCGTGAGCACGATGCCGAAGCCCCTCGTGATGATTTCCGCCGGCGGCACGGGCGGACATCTGTTCCCCGCCGAGGCGCTGGCCGGGATCCTGCGCGCGCGTGGCTGCGGCATCGTGCTGGTGACCGACAACCGCATCGGGGAACTGGCCGAGCGCTTTCCCGCCGACGAGGTCGTCGCCATTCCCGCCGCGACGCCTTCGGGACGCTCACCGCTCGCGGCGCTCAGGGCGGTGGTGACGCTGGCGCGCGGGTTCTTCCGGGCGCGCCGGCTGATCGCGCGGGCGCGACCGGATGTCGTGGTCGGTTTCGGTGGCTATCCCACCGTCCCGCCCCTGCTCGCGGGCAGTCTTGCAGGCTGCAGGACGGTTCTCCATGAGCAGAACGGCGTGATCGGGCGCGCCAACCGCTTTCTCGCCGGGCGCGTGACGCATCTGGCGTCGAGCGTGCCGGAGTTGCGCGGCATATCCGACGCGATGAAGGCGAAGCTCGTGATGACGGGCAATCCGGTGCGCGCGAACGTGCTGGAAGCCGCAAAAATCCCCTATCCGGCGATCAATGCCGATAGCCTGCTCGAACTGCTCGTCTTCGGCGGCAGCCAGGGCGCGCGGATCATGTCGGATATCGTGCCACAGGCCATCGCGCTGCTCACGCCGGAAATGCGCGCGCGCATCCGCATCACGCAGCAGGCGCGGCCCGAGGATCTGGAGCGCGTGCGCGATGTCTATGCGCAAAATGGCGTCAGCGCCGAGATCGCGCCCTTCTTCCGGGATCTGCCCGGGCGTATCGCGCGGTCGCATCTCGTCATATCGCGCTCGGGAGCCTCGACCGTTTCGGAGCTCGCCGTGATCGGGCGACCGGCCATCCTTGTGCCCCTGCCCGGCGCCCTTGATCAGGACCAGGCAGCCAATGCCGCGTTGCTTTCGGATGCCGGCGCTGCCCTGATGCTTCCACAAACGGAATTTACGCCACAGCGTCTGGCGCAGGAGCTCACCTCGCGTCTGGCCGATCCGGAAGGCTTGACGAAAGCGGCGCAGGCGGCCAAGAGCGCAGGCATACCGGATGCGGCGGAGCGTCTCGCCGATCTGGTCATGCGCCTCGCCCGCAAGCAGGGCTGATCGCCCAAACGAGAGAACCATCATGAAACTGCCCCCGAAACTCGGCCCCATCCATTTCATCGGTATCGGAGGGATCGGCATGTCGGGCATCGCCGAGGTGATGCACAATCTCGGCTATACCGTGCAGGGCTCGGATGCGTCGTCCGGCAATGCCAATGTGGCGCGGCTCGCGAAGAAAGGCATTTCCACCTTCACCGGCCATGCGGCCGAAAACGTTCAGGACGCGGAAGTCGTCGTCGTCTCCACCGCGATCCGGCGCGACAATCCCGAACTCGCCGCCGCGCGTGAATTGCGTCTGCCCGTAGTGCGCCGCGCCGAGATGCTCGCGGAGCTGATGCGGCTCAAGACCGCGATCGCCATCGCCGGCACCCACGGCAAGACCACCACCACCTCCATCGTCGCCACCCTGCTGGAAGGCGGGAATTTCGATCCTACGGTGATCAATGGCGGCATCATCAACGCCTATGGCACCAATGCCCGTATGGGCAAGGGAGACTGGATGGTGGTCGAGGCGGACGAATCCGACGGCACCTTCCTGAAGCTGCCCTGCGACTATGCCATCGTCACCAATATCGATGCCGAGCATCTCGATCATTTCGAGACCTATGACGCAGTCAAGGCGGCGTTCTTCAGCTTCATCGAGAACATCCCGTTCTACGGTTTCGCGGTGATGTGCATCGATCATCCGGCGGTGCAGGATCTCGTCGGGCGCATCGAGGACCGGCGGATCGTGACCTACGGCACCAACCGGCAGGCGGATGTGCGGGTGCATGATATCGACCTGACCGGCGGGCGCAGCCGGTTCAGCGTGACGATCCACGACCGCAAGAGGGCCGAGAGCGTGGTGATCCCCGATCTCGTCATGCCGATGCCCGGCCATCACAACATGCTCAACGCCGTCGGCGCGCTTGCACTCGCCTATGAACTTGGCATGAGCCCGGATGCGATCCGCGACGCGCTGGCCGGTTTCGGTGGCGTCAAGCGACGCTTCACCCGCACGGGGGCATGGAACGGCGCCACCATCTTCGACGATTACGGCCATCACCCGGTGGAGATCGCCGCCGTGCTCAAGGCCGCCCGCGCCTCCGCCGAGGGCAAGGTCATCGCCATCGTTCAGCCGCACCGCCATACCCGTCTGAAGGCGCTGTTCGACGACTTCTGCACCTGTTTCAACGATGCCGATACGGTGATCGTGGCCGATGTCTATGCGGCGGGGGAGGCCCATATTCCCGGCGCTGATCGCGACGGGCTGGTCACCGGGCTGAAGACGCGCGGACATCGCTCGGTGATGGCGCTGGACAAGCCCGACGATCTGCCCGCCATCGTCGCGGATCTGGCCGGGCCCGGCGATTACGTCATGTTTCTGGGCGCCGGCAACATCACGCAATGGGCTTATGCCCTGCCCGGCCAGCTCGCCGCACGCGGGACGGACCCGTCGGGAGAGCGCAGGTGAGCGGCTTTCCCGATCGCAGGCAGGACATCCGCGCCGCGATACCGGATCTGCGCGGCACGCTCACGGCGAATGCGCCGGCAGCGCCCTTGTCCTGGTTTCGCACCGGCGGGCCGGCGCAGCTCCTGTTCGAGCCCGCCGACGAAGCGGATCTGGCGCTGTTTCTCGCGAACCGGCCGCCGGATCTGCCGCTGACGGTGATCGGGCGCGGCTCCAACCTGCTCATCCGCGATGGCGGCCTGCCCGGCGTGCTGATCCGGCTCGGGCGGGGTTTTGCGCAGATTGCGGTCGAAGACGGCCATCGCGTGCGCGCCGGTACGGGCGCGGCGGATGTGAAGGTCGCGCGCATCGCGGCGGAAGCGGGGATCGACGGGCTCACCTTCCTGCGCGGCATTCCCGGCGCCATCGGCGGGGCCTTGCGCATGAATGGCGGGGCCTATGGCGGCGAAGTGAAGGATGTGCTTGTCGAAGTGCGGGCCCTCGACAATACGGGCGCGGTGCACGTGCTCGACAATGCGGCGATGGGTTTTGCGTATCGCCACAGCGCGGTTGCGGTCGACATGATCTTCACGCAGGCGCTTTTCCAGGGCTATCCCAGCAATCCACGGGCGCTGCTCGCGCGCATGCAGGAAATCACCGAGGCGCGCTCGTCGACACAGCCCGTCAATACCCGCACCGGCGGCTCCACCTTCAGGAACCCGCCCGGGATGAAGGCCTGGGAACTGATCGACGCTGCCGGCTGTCGCGGCTTGCAGGTCGGCGATGCGCAGGTCTCGCCGATGCATTGCAATTTCCTGATCAATCACGGCCATGCCACAGCCGCCGATATCGAGGCCCTGGGCGAGGAAGTGCGCCGAAAGGTGCATGAGACCAGCGGCGTCGAACTCATCTGGGAGATACGCCGCATCGGCCTGCCGGGGTAAGCTCCGGGCGGAATGCGGGATACGATGCGTGAAAAACCCCGCCGGCACGCGCCTGCGGGGTTCCTGCTATCGTGGCATCAAGCCGCCGCGTGTGCGGTGTCGGTGCGATCAGTCGTCGGACTTCACCGTCAGGACCTGGCGACCGCGATACATGCCGGTCTTCAGATCGACATGGTGCGGGCGGCGCAGCTCGCCGGAATCCTTGTCCTCGACATAGGTCGGGTTCTTCAGCGCGTCGGCGGAACGGCGCATGCCGCGCTTCGACGGCGTGGTCTTTCTCTTCGGAACAGCCATGTTACGTCTCCGGTCACAGGTTCAGGAGAGCGGGGAGGGCGGGCCGCCACGATCTCCGGTATCGTCGTCTCGTCGCATCGTCGAACCGGAAGCCGGTTTTCACGTCTGCGCGCATGACGCGAGCGTCCCGGGCGCCCGCCCGGCGCGGCCTCGCGCGAGATAGGGATTCGAAGCCGGCCTTATACTGGTTGAATCCTGCCGTGGCTAGCCCCGATTTGCGCCTCATCGGCAAAAACGCGCGGATCATGCAGATTGCTCGCGCAAGGGTTCCTGGTGCGGACGGCGGGAATCGAACCCGCATGACCGAAGTCGAGGGATTTTAAGTCCCTTGCGTCTACCAGTTCCGCCACGTCCGCTTGTGCAACCCTTTGTAAACATCATTGATGAACCGAGGGTTACCGGGGCCGCCCACGCATTTCAAGCCTTGTCATGCATCATCAGAACCGGTTCTCGATCAGGGACTCGTCATGGGCATCCCCTGCGCCACGCCGGCGGGCGGCATCGCGCAGCATGTCGATCACGTCTTCCGGGCGCTCGGCCACGAGATAATTCAGTTCCATACCGGCACGGATGAAGCCGCTCTGGCGCATATGGGCGAGCAGAACCAGAAACGGCTTGTAGAAATCGGCGACCGAGAGCATGAGGATCGGCTTGCGGTGGCGACCGAGCTGGGCCCAGGTCATCTGCTCAACCAGTTCCTCCAGCGTGCCGATACCACCGGGCAGGGCGACGAAGGCATCGGCCTTCTCGAACATCATCTGCTTGCGGGTATGCATGTCGGAAACGACGATGGTATCCTGCACATCAGAGAGCATACGCTCCTTGGCCATCAGGAAATCGGGAATGATCCCCGTGACATGGCCACCGTGATCGAGCACTGCGCGGGCCACGGTTCCCATCAGGCCGACGGCGCCGCCGCCATAGACGAGGCCGATATTTTCCGCGGCCATGGCGCGCCCGAGCGCCTTCGCCGCCTCGGCAAAGGCCGGATCCGAGCCCGACCCCGAGCCGCAATAGACACAAATCGACTTGATCTGATTCATGATTTCGTCCGTTTTTGCCCCAAGACTGGTCAGATCTGTTCATTTAGCCGTTTTCACGACTAGATGAACCGTGTAATGCGTTGCCGCATACGGGAATTTTCGCGCCGCAGCGACGTGGCGCAACCGCTTTGGAGAGCGCGCCGTGATCTTTGGTCTGTCTCGCTATCTCGTCATCGCCGTTGTCGCAGCCGTCACCGGCGCAGGCGCCGGGCTCTGGTACATTCTCAGCGAGGATGGGCCCAGCGCACCGGTGGCGCAACGGGAATCTGTCGACACGCAGCAAACCACGCCGTCGCAGGCCGAGGTGCGGGCGCCCGGGGAAGTGGCTGCCGAGGCTGAGCCCGAAGAGGCGGCGGAAGCGCCATCAGACGAGCCGGTGGCCAAGAGGCAGACCGCGCAACGTGCCGTCGCGGAAAGCGAAGCCGAGACCACGCAGATCGAAACGCTGATCGAGGAGGATGTCGCCGCCCTCACCGATCCCGCCGCCCCCGCGCCTGCGCGCGAATCCGAACCGGAAGCCGAGACGGAAGTCGCGCAGCCGCGCCTGCCGGCCTTCGATACGGTCCGCGTCGAGCCCACGGGCGAGGCCGTCATTGCCGGGCGCGACGCGCCGCAAGGCGAGGTGGCGCTGCTGCGCAACGGCGAGGTTTACGACGAGACCTTCGCCGGCCCCTCCGGCGCCTTCGTCTTCATCCCCCAGCCGTTTCCGGTCGGCACCAGCGATGTCGCGCTGCGCGCCACCGATGCGGACGGCAATGTGCTGATGTCGCGCGAAAGCGTCACCATCATCGTCGATGCCGATCGCTTGCAGATGCCGATGGTGGCGCTCACCGCGCCCGGGCGTCCCACCGAAGTGCTCTCGCGTCCCGAACCGGCGCAGGTTGCCGAAATCGCCGTGCAGGAAACGACGTCCTCCGAAGCACCGGCGGAAGTGCGCGCGACCCGCGACGCGGTCGAGCCCGATGACGTTGCCGGATCGCCCGAAGAAAGCGATGCTTCCGGGGCGGATGCCGCACAGCAAATGCCGCGCGAGCCCGGTACTGCAGAGACGGCCATGCCCGAAAGCGACGCAATGCCGACCGACGAAACAGAGACGACGGTCGCCGCAATCGATCCGGACGCCGACAATACGGTGCAGCCCGTCGCCGCGCGTGCCGGTGTGCGCATCGTCGCCGTCGAGGCCGAGACCGGGGGCGGGCTCTTCGTCTCCGGCGAGGCTGATGCGCAGGCAGCGATCCGACTTTATCTGAACGACACTCTGGTCGCACGCGCCGAGGCCGATGAGGCCGGTGACATTTCCTTCGCCATCAGGCGCGGTGTGCGGGCCGGGCGCTATCAGGTGCGGCTCGACGACGTCGATCCTGAGACCGGCACGGTGCTCTCACGCGCCGAGGTCGGCTTTACCGTCCCCGAAGCGGTGGCGGCGCTGCCGGAGCCGCAACCGGCTCCCGCTGCACAAGCGCAAGCGCCGGCAGACGATGCGGCGCAAGGCGCGGAAGCTGAGGCAACCGGCGCTGAGGAAGCCGGGATGCAGGATACCGCAGGGCGCGAGCCGCTGCGCGAATCGCAAGCTGATGCCGCACCCGCCGCATCCGCTCCCGGGACCACCGCTGAAGCCGAATCGCCTCCCGAGGCGCCGGCAACCGTCGCGGAGCGCCCCGAGGCAACGGTGGTCGTCCCCGAACTGTCCACGGCCTCGGTCGAGCGCGGCGACAGCCTGTGGCGCATCAGCCGTCAGGTCTATGGGCGTGGCATCCGTTATACCGAGATCTTCGAAGCCAATCAGGATCAGATCCGCAATCCGGATCTGATCTATCCCGGCCAGGTCTTCGTGCTGCCACTGGATGAGGAGGCGGCACAGGATGCCCCGGAAGCGCAGGCCCCCGCTGCGCAGTGACGCCTCCCCTTCTCATGTGATCACCTGACGCTATCTGATGGGGTGCACTGCAAGACCCGCCCGGAGGCCGCCGCATGAGCACGCGTGATCGCGAAGCAAACCGTTTTTCAGCCCGCGCCAGTCGCTACGCCCGCGTCGGTGCCAACGTCGGCGCTGTGGCTGCGCGCGCTGCGGGGTCTCGCCTGTTCGGGACCAGGGGGCAGGCCAATCCGGAAAACGCGGCGGCTCTCGCCCAGGCGCTGGGCGGGCTCAAGGGGCCGATCATGAAGGTGGCGCAGCTGCTCGCCACCATCCCGGAAGCCGTGCCCCCGGAATATGCCGCGGAATTGCAAAAGCTGCAATCGGAAGCTCCGCCCATGGGCGCCGCCTTCGTCAAGCGCCGCATGCAGACGGAGCTCGGCGCGGGATGGCGCGAACGCTTCGGCGAATTCGACCTCAAGCCCGCTGCCGCAGCCTCCCTCGGCCAGGTGCATCGCGCCACCACGAAGGACGGGCAAAAGCTCGCCTGCAAGCTGCAATATCCGGACATGCAGTCGGCGGTGGAGGCGGATCTGCGCCAGCTCGGCATGGTCTTCGCCATCCACCGGCGCATGGACCCGGCCATCGATACGCGCGAGATCGCTACGGAAATCGGCGAGCGGGTGCGCGAGGAGCTTGATTATGCACGCGAAGCCAGGCATGTCGCGCTCTATGATCATGCCCTGAGCGGCGTTGATGCCGTACGCGTTCCCAGCGTGCATCAGGATCTCTCGACGAAGCGCCTGCTGTCACTGGGCTGGCTTGAGGGCAAGCGCATTCTCGAATACAAGGAGCATCCAGTCGAGATCCGCAACCGGCTGGCCATCGCCATGTTCAAGGCGTGGTGGCACCCGTTCAGCCATGCGGCTGTGATCCACGGCGACCCGCATCTCGGCAATTACACGGTGTTCGAGGAAGCCGGCGAACCGATGGGCATCAACCTGCTCGATTACGGCTGTATCCGCATCTTCCCGCCGAAATTCGTCAGCGGTGTCGTCGATCTCTATCGCGGTCTCCAGCATGATGACCGCGAGCGCACCGTTCACGCCTATGAGACCTGGGGCTTCAAGGGGCTGACCAACGAGCTTATCGACATCCTCAACATCTGGGCACGTTTCATCTATGGCCCGCTGCTGGAAGATCGGGTGCGCACCATCGCCGATGGCGTCAAACCGGGCGAATACGGGCGCCGGCAGGCCTTCGAGGTGCACCGTGCGCTCAAGGAGAAGGGCCCGGTGACAGTGCCGCGCGAATTCGTCTTCATGGATCGCGCTGCGATCGGGCTGGGCGCAGTGTATCTGCACCTGCGCGCGGAACTGAATTATCATCAGCTGTTCGAGGAAGAAATCGCCCGTTTCGACATTGATGCCCTCGCCGAACGCCAGAACGATGCGCTGGCACGTGCCGGTCTGGAGCCGATGCCAGTGTGACACGCCGACCCGGGATTTGCGATCTATCCTGTCGAAAGCGTGGCTTACGGCGCATCAATCCATTGCGGCGCGCGCTTTGTTGGGCTAAAGCCGGTGGACAGTTTCAGTAGGAAAACAGGACATGGCTGCCATGGCGGATACGGACCGTCGTCCGACGGAGGAATACAGGCCCGAGATGGACGGGGAAATCCACGAGAAAACCTATGGCGGGTTCGTGGAATTCACGACATTGTCGACGCTTGTTGTTTTGTGCTGGGTCCTCGCCCTCGCTCTTGGCGGGATCAAGGGTGCCTGGGTCGCCGCGATCGTCTATGTCGTGCTCTCTAGCGTGGCCGGGACCATCGGCGCCGTGTCGCGCACGGTCGCCTGGAAGGCGCCGGCAGCCGTGTTCGGGCTGATGATCCTTCATTTCGTGGTGATCTGAACGCCTGTCGCTTGCGTTTCGATCATCTTGCGCGTTCGCACGCGAAGCGCGTTGCCCGGTCGGGTCCCGATCGGGCAGAGAAGAATGAAGGGCATCGGGAACGATGCCTGTTACGAACGCCATGTGGCGATTTGCGCTCGTGGCGACAGAGGGATGGGGCGCATAACGCTGATTCGGTGACGGCACTGACCTCTTAAGGTGCATCTGACCGTTTCCGCCGAAACGTCGCCGGTCGGTCCCGGCTCAATGCGAGGGGGTATTGCATGCGTATCGCCGTACTCACGGAAACCGAGGCGAACGAGAGCCGGGTTGCCGCAACACCGGACACGGTGAAGAAGTTCAAGGCGCTCGGCGCGGATGTGGTCGTCCAGGCCGGAGCTGGCCTGACCTCTGGCGTGACGGATGCTGATTACGAGGCCGTAGGCGCGACGATCGCGGCGAGCCCCGGTGCGGCTGCAGAGGGCGCGGATATCGTGCTGCTCGTCCGTCGCCCGGATAGTGCGGTGATCGAAAGCATAAAAGACGGTGCAATCGTCGTCGCCATCATGGATCCTTACGGCGCGCAGGATGCACTGGCCGAGATGGCCGGGCGTAACATTGCCGGGTTCGCCATGGAGCTGATGCCGCGAATCACCCGCGCCCAGGTGATGGATGTGCTTTCCAGTCAGGCCAATCTCGCAGGCTATCGCGCCGTGATCGACGCTGCTGCGGAATATGGCCGCGCCATGCCGATGATGATGACCGCAGCCGGCACCATTCCCGCCGCGCGCGCCTTCGTCATGGGGGGCGGCGTCGCCGGTTTGCAGGCGATCGCCACGGCGCGACGCCTCGGCGCCGTCGTCTCCGCGACCGATGTGCGGCCCGCTGTAAAGGAACAGGTCGAGAGCCTCGGCGCCAAGTTCATCGCGGTCGAGGACGAGGAATTCAAGCAGGCTGAGACGGCAGGCGGCTATGCCAAGGAGATGTCGGAGCAGTACAAGGCCAAGCAGGCGGAACTCGTCGCTGCCCACATCGCCAAGCAGGATCTCGTGATCACCACTGCGCTGATCCCGGGCCGCCCCGCGCCGGTCCTGATCGATCGCGCCATGGTCGAATCGATGAAACCGGGCTCGGTGATCGTCGATCTCGCGGTCGAGCGCGGCGGCAATTGTGAATTGTCGGAGCCGGGCGACGTGGTCGAGCATCAGGGCGTCAAGATCGTCGGCCATCTCAACATGCCCGGTCGCCTCGCCGCCAGCGCCTCGGCGCTCTACGCCAAGAATCTCTACGCCTTCGTCGAGACGCTGATCGACAAGGAGGCCAAGGCAATCGCTGTCAACTGGGAGGACGAGCTCGTCAAGGCGACGCTTCTCACCCGCGAAGGCGCGATCGTACATCCCAATTTCAAGCCGGACGCGTGAGCGCGGCAGCATAAGGACAGAGGGGGGAAACGATGACGGACCTCACTCCCGAACAGGCGCTCGAACGCGCGCAAGCGGCGGCGGAAGTCGCACGCGAGGCGGCGGATGCGGCGCAGGGTTACGCCGATTCGCTGGCTGTTGCCGCAACGGTGGCCACAGGCGGCGGTGTCGATCCGACGGTGTTTCGCATTGCGATCTTCGTGCTCGCCATTTTCGTCGGCTATTACGTGGTCTGGGCGGTAACGCCCGCGCTGCACACGCCGCTGATGTCGGTGACCAACGCGATCTCCTCGGTGATCGTGGTCGGTGCGCTTCTTGCGGTGGGCATGCCCGCTGCTGCGGCGATGACCGATAGCGGGGCTGGCTGGGGCGCACAGGTCTTCGGCTTCCTCGCCCTCGTCATGGCCTCCGTGAACATCTTCGGCGGCTTCCTCGTCACCCAGCGCATGCTCGCCATGTACAAGAAGAAGGGCTGACGGGATGAGCGCCAATATCGCAAACCTGCTTTACCTCGTCTCGGGCGTCCTGTTCATTCTGGCGCTGCGCGGCCTGTCCCATCCAACAACCTCTCGCCAGGGCAATATCTACGGCATGGTCGGCATGGGTCTGGCCGTGGCCACGACGCTGGTCTATGCCAATCCCTCCCTCGGAGGCTGGCTGCTGGTCATCGCCGGGATCGCCATTGGTGGCGGCATCGGCGCGACGATCGCCCGGCGCGTGCCCATGACGGCGATGCCGCAGCTCGTCGCCGCCTTCCACTCGCTCGTCGGCATGGCGGCGGTTTTGGTCGCGGCGGCCGCGCTCTATGCGCCGCAAGCCTTCGATCTCGGCGCGCCGGGCAGCATTTCCGGGGTCACCCTGTTCGAGATGGGGCTCGGCTGCGCCATCGGTGCGCTCACTTTCACCGGTTCGGTCATCGCATTCCTCAAGCTTGATGGTCGCATGTCCGGCAAGCCGATCATGCTGCCGGCGCGCCATGCGATCAATCTCGGCCTCGGCATCGCCATGGTGCTGCTGCTCGGCATCTTCATCGCCACCGAGAGTGCCTTCGTCTTCTGGCTGATCGTGCTGGTCGCGCTTGCGCTCGGTATCTTGCTGATCATCCCGATCGGCGGCGCCGACATGCCGGTCGTCGTCTCGATGCTCAACTCCTATTCCGGCTGGGCTGCGGCGGGTATCGGCTTTACGCTGGGCAACCTGGCGCTGATCATCACCGGCGCGCTGGTCGGCTCGTCGGGTGCGATCCTCTCGTATATCATGTGCAAGGGCATGAACCGCTCCTTCATCTCGGTGATCCTCGGCGGCTTCGGCGGCGAGAGCGAGGCGGCGGCAGCGGGCGGCGTCGAAACGCGGCCCGTCAAGAAGGGATCGGCGGATGATGCGGCCTTCATCATGAAGAACTCCGCCAAGGTCATCATCGTGCCGGGTTACGGCATGGCGGTGGCGCAGGCGCAGCACACCCTGCGGGAGATGGCGGATCTGCTGAAGGCGGAAGGTGTCGAGGTCAAATACGCCATCCACCCGGTGGCGGGCCGCATGCCCGGTCACATGAACGTGCTGCTCGCCGAGGCGAACGTGCCTTATGACGAGGTCTTCGAGCTTGAGGATATCAACGGCGAATTCGCACAGGCCGATGTCGCCTTCGTCATCGGCGCCAACGACGTGACCAACCCCGCCGCCAAGACCGATCCGCAATCGCCGATCTTCGGCATGCCGATCCTCGACGTGGACAAGGCCAAGACCGTGTTGTTCATCAAGCGCGGCATGGGTTCGGGCTATGCCGGCGTCGAAAACGAGCTGTTCTTCCGTGACAACACCATGATGCTGTTCGGCGACGCCAAGAAGATGGTCGACGAAATCGTCAAGTCACTGTGACGCCGGCTTCGCCGGTCTGGCGGATCATGCGTGATGACGATCTCGCCGCTGTCGATTCGCTGGCGAAGCGGGTGCATCCGGAATATCCGGAGCGCCCGGAAGTCGCCTGTGAGCGGCTGAAGCTGGGCGGCCCCTGGTGCCGCGTTCTAGCGCTGGAGACGCAACTCAGCGGCTATCTGATCGCTCATCCCTGGAGGAGGGGTGCGCCGCCGGCGCTGGATACGCTCATTGGTGGCGCAATTGCCGAACCCGACTGTCTGTATCTTCACGATTTCGTGATCGCGCCTGAGCGTCGCGGATGCGGCGATGCCGCCCGTGTGCTGAAGCCACTGCTGGCCAACGCTCTGGAAAGCTTTCCTGCCATTGTGCTCGTCAGCATATCGGGGCTCAAGAGCTATTGGCGGCGCTGGGGCTTTTGCGTTGTCGATGTACCGGGAACTGATGCGATCCTTGGCAGTTACGATGTCAACGCCGTTTACATGGAACGCGGTCGCGGCGAAGCGTAGTGTCGATCCCGGACGCCTCGCGCCGATCATGGCAACGCCTGGAATGTGCGCAGATACCCAGCGAATTCCGTGAAAATCCGCGCGTGCGGCGCAAAAACAAGCCTTTTGTCGAATATGGATATGCTTGACCGCCGATTTTTGGCGGTTCACACTCTGTTTTGACGATTTTCAAACTGGACGAGTTCGCAAGCTCGGTTGATCGTCCAAAAACGCGAAGTCACGCCGGCGGCATTCGGCCAGCCTGGCGTTCCAGGAGGAGGAAGAAGCATATGGCCAGCGTCACGATGACGGTGAACGGGAAATCCGTGACCGCCGATGTCGATCCGCGCACGTTGCTCGCGCAATTCGTTCGCGAGCATCTGCGACTCACCGGCACCCATGTCGGTTGCGATACCAGCCAGTGCGGCGCTTGCGTCGTGCATGTCGACGGCAAGGCCGTGAAAGCCTGCACTATGCTCGCCGTTCAGGCGGATGGCTGTGAGGTCGTCACGATCGAGGGGCTTGCCGACGGCGCCGAACTGCATCCGATGCAGGCGGCCTTCCGCGAGCATCACGGGCTGCAATGCGGCTATTGCACGCCGGGCATGATCATGACCGCCGTCGATATGGTCAACCGCCTCGGTTCCGATCTCGACGAGGCGACGATCCGCCACGAGCTCGAAGGCAATATCTGCCGCTGTACCGGCTATCACAACATCGTGCGCGCGGTGGAAACCGGCGCGAAGGCGATGACCGGGGGCGGTGCGCGTCAGGCGGCCGAGTGATCGGGCGAGACGATGCCGGTTTCACCAGCCTGGCGCTGCGGGTCATCCTGCCGCCGAAAGTGCTTGTCGATCTTTCCATTGCCGCGCCGAGACTGCGCGGGATCGCTCTCATTTGATCATTTTTCGCCAAGCGCTCGTCCAAGAAGCGCCCCGAGGAGGAACACGTCATGACCGGTACCGGAATCGGCGCGCCCGTGCGTCGCAAGGAAGACCAGCGTTTCATCACCGGCAAGGGCCGCTATACCGACGATCTCACCCGTCCGGGTCAGGCGCATGCCTATTTCGTCCGCTCGCCGCATGCCCATGCCGAAATCGCCAGGATCGACAAGGCCGCAGCCGAGGCCATGCCCGGCGTGCTCGCCGTTCTCACCGGCGATGATCTGGCCGCGGACAATATCGGCGGGCTGATCTGCGGCTGGATGATCCATTCAAAGGACGGCTCGCCGATGAAGGCCGGCGCGCATCCCGCTCTGGCACAGGGCAAGGTGCGCTATGTCGGTGATCACGTCGCGGTTGTTGTCGCCGAGACGCTGGCCCAGGCCCGCGATGCCGCCGAGGCGGTCGAGGTGGATTACAAGCCGCTTCCGGCGATTGCCGATACCGCCACGGCGCGCTCCTCGAAGGTCGTTGTCCACGATGTGGCGCCCGACAACACGGTGTATGAATGGCATCTTGGCGACAAGGATGCGACGGAAGCCGCCTTCAAGAAGGCCAAGCACGTCACCACCCTCGACATCACCAACAACCGCCTGATCCCCAACCCGATCGAGACCCGCGCGGCGATCGGCGAATATGATATGGGGACGGACAATTACACGCTCTACACCACCAGCCAGAACCCGCATGTGGCCCGGCTCGTGCTCTCGGCCTTCATCGGCATCGCGCCGGAGAACAAGCTGCGGGTGATCGCGCCTGATGTGGGCGGCGGTTTCGGCTCCAAGATCTTCATCTATGCCGAGGAGACGGTCTGCGTCTGGGCTTCCAAGAAGGTCGGGCGTCCGGTGAAATGGACCTCCGACCGCACCGAGGCGTTCCTCTCCGACGCCCATGGCCGCGATCACGTCACCCGCGCGCAGCTCGCACTCGACGATAACGGCAAGATCCTCGCCCTGCGCGCCCATACCATCGCCAATCTCGGCGCCTATCTCTCCACCTTCTCCTCATCGGTGCCGACCTATCTCTACGCGCCGCTGCTCTCGGGGCAGTACGATATCCCGGCGATCTACGCGGAGGTGGACGGCGTCTATACCAACACCGCGCCTGTCGATGCCTATCGCGGGGCAGGGCGGCCGGAGGCGACCTATGTGGTCGAGCGGCTGGTGGAAGTGGCCGCGCGCGAGCTCGGCATGGATCCGGCCAAGTTCCGCAAGAAGAACTACATCAAGCGCTTCCCGCACCAGACGCCGGTGATCATGAATTACGATGTCGGTGATTACGGCGCCTCACTCGACAAGGCGCTGGAGATGGCTGATTACAAGGGCTTCAACAAGCGCAAGCGCGAGAGCGCCAAGAAGGGCAAGCTGCGCGGCATCGGCTTCTCGAGCTATATCGAGGCCTGCGGCATCGCGCCCTCGCAGGCGGTCGGCTCGCTCGGCGCCGGTGTCGGCCTGTGGGAATCGGCGGAAGTGCGCGTCAATCCGACCGGTTCCGTCGAGGTCCTGACCGGCTCTCACAGCCATGGCCAGGGCCACGAGACCACTTTCGCCCAGCTGGTCTCCGAGCGTCTGGGCGTCGATATCAACAATGTGAACATCGTCCACGGCGATACCGACAAGGTCCAGTTCGGCATGGGCACCTACGGCTCGCGCTCCGGCGCGGTCGGCATGTCGGCGATCACCCGCGCCATCGACAAGGTGATCGAGAAGGGCAAGAAGGTCGCGGCCTATGCGATGGAGGCATCCGACAAGGATATCGAATTTGCCGACGGCAAGTTCTCCGTCGCGGGCACCGACAAGTCGATGGCGTTCGGCGAGATCGCGCTCCAGGCCTATATCGCCCACAAATTCTCCGGCCAGGATCTCGAACCCGGCCTGAAGGAGGGCGCCTTCTACGATCCGACGAACTTCACCTTCCCGGCAGGCGTGCATATCTGCGAGGTCGAGATCGATCCCGATACCGGCGTGACCACGATCGAACGCTTCACGGCGGTGGATGATTTCGGGGTGGTGATCAATCCGATGATCGTCGAGGGCCAGGTCCATGGCGGAATCGCCCAGGGCGTCGGCCAGGCGCTGCTGGAAAACGCGGTCTATGACGAATCCGGCCAGCTCGTCACGGCGAGCTACATGGATTACGCCATGCCCCGCGCCGATGATCTGCCGTCCTTCGATGTCGGCATGACGGTGACCCCGTGCCCGTCCAACCCGCTCGGCATCAAGGGCTGCGGCGAGGCGGGTGCGATTGCCGCGCCGCCAGCCGTGATCAACGCCATCACCAATGCTGTCGGCCACGAGGACGTGCCCATGCCCGCGACGCCGCGCGCGGTCTGGCACGCGATTCACAAGACCAGGGCACCGATGGCGGCGGAGTGAGCCGTTTGAGCGATACCCTGTGCGCGGGCGATCAGCTGCCCGCGCGCTTCATCAGGATTTCGGAGAACTGAACCGATGCACGCTTTCGAATATCATCGCCCGAGCAATGTCCGCCAGGCGGCGGCGCTCCTGCAGAAGAATGAGGATGCCAAGATCGTCGCCGGCGGTCACACGCTCCTGCCTACCATGAAACAGCGCCTCGCGGCGCCCTCCGCGCTCGTCGATCTCGGCGCGATGGGCGAATTGCGCGGCATCGAGAAGAAGGGCCGGGCCGTTGTGATCGGCGCCATGACGACCCATGCCGAGGTCGCGACCTCGGATGTCGTCGCCGAGGTGATCCCCGGCCTCGCCAAACTCGCGGAAGGGATCGGCGATCCGGCGGTGCGCCATCGTGGCACGATCGGCGGTTCGATCGCCAATAACGACCCGGCTGCCGACTATCCCGCCGCCTGTATCGGACTCGGCGCGACGATCATCACCAACAAGCGCAAGATTGCCGCAGAAGACTTCTTTACCGGCATGTTCGACACTGCGCTGGAGGAAGGCGAGATCATCACCAAGGTCTCCTTTCCGATCCCCGCCAAGGCGGCCTATGCCAAGTTCCGCAACCCCGCCTCGCGCTATGCGCTGGCCGGCGTCTTCGTCTCGAAGCGCGGCTCGGATATTCGCGTCGCCGTGACCGGGGCGGGCTCAGACGGCGTGTTCCGCTGGAGCGAGGCGGAGGAGGCCCTCGCCAAGCGCTTTGCGCCCAAATCCCTCGACGGGATGAGCGCATCTGCCAGCGACATGAATACGGATATTCATGCCGATGCGGAATACCGCGCGCATCTCGTCGGCGTGATGGCGCGCCGCGCGGTTGCGGCTGCGACCGGGCGCTGAGCGCGTCGAATGATCTGAACCCCGGATCGGGCGCCCGCCCGGTCCGGGGCGTTGTCTCATGCAGATGGAATGAAGCGCGTGTCCGATATTCCCGCCAGCATCGACGATACCCGGAAGCTTCTGCAAGATGCGGGCTACGTTTCCGATCGCCCGCTCGCCACGGTGCTGTTTCTTGCGCTGCGCCTCAACCGCCCGCTTTTTCTGGAGGGCGAGGCCGGTGTCGGCAAGACCGAGATCGCCAAGGTGCTCTCGCAGGCGCTGGGGCGTTCGCTGATTCGGCTGCAATGCTATGAGGGGCTCGATGTCTCCTCTGCGGTCTACGAGTGGAACTATGCCGGCCAGATGATGGAGATCCGCCTCGCCGAGGCGACCGGCGAGGCCGATCGCGAGCGGCTGGAGGGGGACATTTTCTCCGAGCGCCATCTGATCAAGCGCGCGCTCTTGCAGGCGCTGGAGCCTGACACCGCAGGGCCGCCCGTCCTGCTGATCGACGAACTCGATCGCACGGACGAGGCCTTCGAGGCTTTCCTGCTTGAAATCCTCTCCGATTTCCAGGTCACGATCCCGGAATACGGCACGGTGCGCGCCGCGCATCCGCCGATCGTGATCATCACCTCGAACCGCACCCGCGAGATCCACGACGCGCTCAAGCGGCGCTGCCTGTATCACTGGGTGGATTATCCCGATGCGGCGCGCGAACTCGCGATTCTGCGCGCGAAGGTGCCGCAGGCGCCCGCAAAATTGTCCAAGGACATCGTCGCCTTCGTTCAGGCCATCCGCAAGGAGGATCTGTTCAAGTCCCCCGGCGTCGCCGAGAGCCTCGACTGGGCCTCCGCGCTGGTGGAACTCGACGCCGTGGCGCTCGATCCGCATCTCGTCTCTGATACGCTCGGGGTGCTCTTGAAATATCAGGACGACATTCAGAAGCTTCAGGGCTCGAAAGCGCAGGAGATGCTGGATGAGGTCAAGGCGCAGGCGAAAAGGTAAGGCGAGGGGTGGCGCGATGCCGCAAGCACGGGGCTCGGCCTTTTGCCGTATTGCCCCCAAAGCAAAGCTGCCATAACTCATGGGAAAGAGACGTCGGCTGCGCCTTGCCGGTGCGGATACGCTTCTGAGCGGGTAACAACGCACGCCACGGGCTGGCCGGAAACGAGCGTGCGGGCTTTGGAGGATTGTCATGGAATATCGCGCGCCCGTACAGGACATGGCTCACATGATGCGCCATGTTGCAGGCCTTGACGAGGCTATCGCGCATGGCTTGCACCCTGATCTCTCGACGGAACTGGTCGAGCAGATTCTCGAAGAGGCCGGGAAATTCGCCGGCGATGCGATCTCGCCGTTGAACCGGGTCGGCGATGTCAAGGGGCCGAAGCTCGAAGCGGGTGTCGTGACCACGCCGCCGGGCTGGAAGGAGACTTACCATGCATGGACCGAGGCGGGCTGGAATGCCTTGCCGGGGCCTGGCGATTACGGTGGCCAGAACCTGCCGCTCCTGCTCAATGCCGCCTGTATCGAGATGTGGAATTCCGCCTCGCTGTCCTTCGGCATCGCACCGCTCCTGACCATGGGCGGGATCGAGGCTCTGATCATGCATGCCTCGCAGGACCTCAAGAACCGTTACCTCGAAAAGCTCGTCACCGGTGAATGGACGGCGACGATGAACCTGACGGAACCGCAGGCCGGCTCCGATCTCGCCGCCTTGCGTTCCAAGGCGGAGCCGGTTGGTGACGGGACCTACAGGATATTCGGGCAGAAAATCTACATCACCTACGGCGAGCACGACATGGCGGACAACATCGTCCATCTCGTCCTCGCCCGCTTGCCAGATGCGCCGGCCGGGACGAAGGGAATCTCGCTCTTTCTCGTGCCGAAAATCCTGCCAGACGGGACTCGCAACGACGTCTTCTGCAACGGGATGGAACACAAGCTCGGCCTGCACGGCTCGCCCACCTGCACCATGGTCTATGGTGACGAGGGCGGGGCGACCGGCTGGCTGATCGGCGAGGAAAATCGCGGGCTCGCCTGCATGTTCACGATGATGAACAATGCCCGTCTCGGCGTCGGCCTGCAGGGCGTCGCGGCCTGCGAGCGGGCCTACCAGCAAGCGCTCCACTATGCCCGCGATCGCCGCCAGGGCCGCGCGGCCTCGTGGCAGGGGGAGGGGATGGCGCCGATCATCGCGCATCCCGATGTGCAGCGCATGCTGATGACGATGAAGGGGCTCACCCAGGCCTCCCGTGCGATCTGCTACATGACCGCTGCCGCGATCGACCGGTCGCATTCCCTGGAGGATTCGCAGGCCCGACGGGCGGCCCATGAGCGCGCTTCGCTGCTGACCCCCATCGCCAAGGCCTTCTCCACGGACAATGCCAACGAGGTGGCCTCGCTCGGCGTTCAGGTGCATGGCGGGATGGGCTATGTCGAGGAAACGGGCGCTGCGCAGCATTTACGCGATGCCCGCATTCTCGCCATCTACGAGGGCACCAACGGCATACAGGCGATCGATCTCGTCACCCGCAAGCTCCCCCTCTCGGGTGGCGAGACGGTGCGGGGCGAGATCGCACGCCTGCGCGCGATCGCGTCACGCCTGACGCGCGAGGGCTCGGGGGAATACGGTGATGCGGCTTCGCGCATCCGCGACGCCGTCGAGAGCCTCGACCGGGCCACGAGCTATCTGCTCAAGGCGCTTGCGGGCAATGCGCAGCAGGATGCCCTGGCCGGCGCAACGCCTTATCTCCGTCTGTTCGGAATCACCCAGGGCGCGGCAGCTCTCGCCGAGGCCGCGCTCGAGACACCGGAAGACGATGCGCATCGCATCGCTCGTGTGGCGCTGGCTCGATTCTTCGCGGAAAACCTCGCAAGCCTCGCCCCGGGCCTCGCCGATACCGTGACCCATGGCGCAGGTTTCATCGAGAGAGCGGAGTTGGCGCTGGCCGGCTGACGGAGGTCGCGATCGTCACGCATGAAGGCCGGGCCCTCGCGGGTCCGGCCTTTTTTGCATGAAATCTCGGGCTCGTGATCAGCGGAACAGCGAGAGGATGTTCTGGCTGTTGCCGTTGGCGATCGAGAGCGCCTGGATACCAAGCTGCTGCTGGACCTGGAGTGCCTGCAGACGGGTCGATTCGGCATTCATGTCCGCATCCACCAGCTGGCCGACGCCGCGATCAATGGAGTCCTTCAGTTCGGAGACGAAGTCCTGCTGCAGGCCAATGCGGTTCTTGATCGCGCCGAGATTGGTCGCGGCATCGGTGATGTCGGAGAGAACCGCATCGACGAGGCCCACGGCCACTTCCATATCCGCCGAGAAGTCGCCATCGGCGGCGGCCGCATTGACGTCGATATCCACCAGGCTGGTACCCGTCACCGAAGCGCCGGCGAAGGTGAAGGTCCCCGAGCGGTCCTCATCGAGGATACCGGCATTGGCGGCATTGGTATCGATCAGCTGCGTCCCCGTGATCTCGACGGTCGTCGTCTCGAGGCTCACGGCACCCGTAGCGGTGCGTGTGAACGAGCTGACGATCTCGCGATCGGCGGCGGCGCCCGCATCGGTGGAGTCGAATTGCAGCCAGTTCTCGCCGTTGAACACGGCCGAGGCTGCGATGTTCTGCAACTGGTTCTGCAATTCGTCAATCTCGCCCTGGATCTTGCCGCGATCGACGCCGGGCTGCGCGGCGGCAGTGACCTTGGCCTTGATCTCGGAGACGACATCGACTGTCGAATTGAGGGCGGTATACATCACGTCCACGGTCGCGGCGCCGAGGCCGAGGGCGTCCTGGACGGCGCCGAGCGCCTTGTTGTCCGAGCGCATGGTGGTTGCAATCGACCAATAGGCGGCGTTGTCGGCGGCATCGGACACACGGTAACCGGTCGAGATCCGGTTTTGCGTGGTATCCATCTGCTTGTTGGTGCCCGACAGCGTCTGGAGGGCGGTCATTGCGGCGGAGTTGGTGAGAAGGCTAGACATGGTAAGTCCCTTTCAAGGTGAGAAGAAAGAAGGGACATGCCGGGTTTTCACCGGTATGGCGGGAGCGGCGTCATGCCTTTGGGCCGCTCTTCATGCTGCGTCCCAACCCGTCATGGGCAAGAGACTGCCAGCCGAAGCTTGCGCGAAGCTTAAGCCCCGTGGCGCAATTCGACGGGTCGTGCGATTTTTCAAGGTTGCGGACACGTGCCGCCATCGAGCAGGACGAATTCCGTCATGGTGCCGCGCAGCACGAAATCAATGAAGTCGAGTCGCAGGTGATCTGCGATGCCGTTCTCGTAGAGATCGAAACCCGTGATGTAGAAAGGTGTTCCCTCGCCGTCTTCCCCGCGTTCGAAATAGCTCAGCGAAACCGGCCATGCACGCGTCTGCGCCTGTTCGGGAATCAGGCTTGCGGAATCCGGGGTCAGTTCGCGCCCGATGACGGCGAACGTGTCGAAGATATCACGCCCGTCATCGCCCCCGTCGTAAACCGCGCGCGACAAGGTGGTCTCGCCCGAGCGGGCTGCGGCAATCAGCGCAAGGATGTGCTGGGCCGGGAAATCCGGCGCCTCGGCCTTCTCCAACACATCTGTTTCCGGGGCTGTGAGCGCGATTCGCAAGGCCCCTTCGACCTTCTCGGCCATGCCCTCCAGATGCATCGTCTCGACCATGGGCATGACGGTACGCACGCGAAAGGCAAATTGGTCGCGCTCCGGCTCCTCGAAGGTGGAGACGGTCGTGTCGATGACCGTTTCCCCGGCATCTCCGGCCAGTGTGGTCACCTGACGCAGATTCGTGGTGTAGCCGTCGCAGGAATTGCCTATGAATTCGAAGGCGATACGCCCGCCGGCGCCCACCACGTCGCCGCCGGCCTGCTCCAGCGACAGGTCATAGACGGCCCGATAGGATTGCAATTCGCCTGCGGGTGCGACCGGATCCGGTGCGGCGAGAGCAGGTGTGGCGAGGCAAAGGCTCGCGGCGAGGAAGACGGCTTTGCGCATGAGGGCTTCGCTTCTCCAGTTGCCGGTTCGCTATGCGGCGGCGCGGACCTTAGGCGAGCAATGGCGCATGTGCAAAGCAATTGCGCAACTGCCCCAACGGCATGCTTGAGACGCTCCCTTGTGCCGGGCCCCATGATCGGCGACAAGCGCTGTTGAACCGAGACGACAAGGAGGCCCCATGAGCACCGTCGAAGACAGGCTGGCCAAGGCTGGCATCACACTCCCCCCCGCAGCGGCGCCCGTCGCCAATTACGTGCCCTTCGTGCGCACCGGCAATCTGGTGATCGTTTCCGGGCAGATCTGCCTCGGCGCCGACGGCAAGATTGCCTCCGCGCACAAGGGCAAGCTCGGCAAGGAGGTGGAGGAAGCGGCCGGGCGCGAGGCGGCGCGGGCCTGTGCGATCAATGTACTGGCCCAGTTGAAAGCCGCCATCGGCGATCTCGACAAGGTCGTGCGCGTGGTGCGCCTGGGTGGTTTCATCAACAGCACGCCCGATTACGGTGCAGTCCCGCAGGTGATGAACGGCGCCTCCGATCTCATGGTCGAGATCTTCGGCGATGCCGGACGTCATGCCCGCTCGACGATCGGCGTGGCGCAACTGCCCCTTGATGCCGCCGTCGAGGTCGAGGGCATGTTCGAAATCGCATGAATACGCCCAATGCGCCCGCCTGGCTGACGAGCCGTCCGATCGCCCATCGGGGTCTGCATGACCGGGATGCGGGCGTGATGGAGAACAGCCTCGCTGCCGCCCGCGCCGCGATTGCGGGCGGCTTTGCGATCGAATGTGACGTGCAGGACAGCCGGGATGGCGAGGCGTTCGTCTTCCATGATCACACGCTCGAACGCCTGACCGGCGGGGAGGGGGCGTTCAAGGCGCGCAAGGCGCAAGAAATAGCGGGATTGTCGCTGCGCGGCGCCGCCCTGGCCGAAAACCCGCCGCGCCTGTCGGATTTCCTCGCCCTTCTGGCAGGGCGGGTGCCGCTGGTTCTCGAGATCAAGAGCCGGTTCGACGGGGATGAGACGCTCACCCGCCGGACCTGCGAGATCGTCGCGGGCTATGACGGGCCACTGTGCCTGAAATCCTTCGATCCCTTCGTCGTGGCGCTGGCACGTGATCTGGCTCCGGAACGTCCGCGCGGCATCGTGGCGCAGGCGGAATTCAGCGGTGCTCCGCAACTTGATGATGCAGAGCGCCGGGCGATGGCGAATCTGTTGCATTTTCCGCAGACCCTGCCCGATTTCATCTCCTGGAATCACCGCGATCTGCCGCATGCCGCACCTTTTCTCTGCCGCACCCTGCGAGCCATGCCGGTAATGGCCTGGACCGTGCGTGACGGTTTGACCGCTCAGGCCATCAAGCCCTGGGCGGATCAGATCGTGTTCGAGGAGTTCGACCCCCGGTTCGGGTGTCTAGCCAGAAGCGCGTACACGGGTTAAGGGAAGCGGGATTTTCAGGGAGACCGACCCATGCCCTCCAAGCTCGACCGCCTGCGTGACATGACCGTCGTCGTCGCCGATACAGGCGATATCGAAGCCGTGCGCCGGCTCGCCCCGCAGGATTGCACGACGAATCCGACGCTGCTTCTGAAGGCCGTGAACGATCCGGCCTATGCAGCGCTGGTGGAAGAAGCGGTCGCCTGGGGCAAGGACAGGCCGGGCAGCCTCGATCAGCGCGCCGCCGCGATCTGCGACCGGCTCGCGGTCTCTTTCGGCACCGAACTCGCCGGGATCGTGCCCGGGCGCGTCTCCACCGAGGTGGATGCCGATCTCTCCTTCGATACCGATGCGACCGTCGCAAAAGCGCGCGGCATCATCGCGGCCTATGAGGAACGCGGCGTGCCGCGCAGCCGCATCCTGATCAAGGTGGCTGCGACCTGGGAGGGGATCCGCGCGGCGGAGATCCTGCAGAAGGAAGGCATCGACTGTAACCTCACCCTGCTGTTCTCACTGGTCCAGGCCGTCGCCTGTGCCGATGCCGGGGTGTTTCTCATATCGCCCTTCGTCGGGCGCATTCTCGACTGGCACAAGGCCAGGGGCGGTGGGCCTTATGATGCGGAGAGCGATCCCGGCGTGCTTTCGGTGCGGGCGATCTACGCCTATTACAAGGCACATGGGGTGACGACCGTGGTGATGGGCGCCTCGTTCCGCAATGTGGGTGAGATCGAGGCCTTGGCGGGCTGCGACCGGTTGACCATCTCGCCGGCGCTTCTGGACGAGCTCGCCGGTGATGAGGGCGATCTCCCCCGGCGGCTGTCGCCCGATCAACTCGGCGATGCGCCGGCAAGGCTTGCTCTCGATGAAAAAAGCTTCCGCTTCCTGCTCAATGAGGATGCGATGGCGACCGAGAAGCTGGCAGAGGGGATTCGGGCCTTCGTCAAGGACCTGCGGGCTTTGCGTGAGCTCGTCGGGGCGCGCCTGGTAGGGTAGGGGCAGGGATAACCGAGTGACGTGTGGAGGGGGCAGTCTTACGCCCCCACTACCGCCGTCGCCTCGATCTCGACCAGCGCGGCATCCTCGACCAAACCTGCCACCTGGACCAGCGCCATGGCCGGGTAATGCGCGCCGATCACGTCGCGATAGGCGCGTCCGAGATCGCGCAGGCCGGATTTGTAGGCCCCGAGATCGGTGACGTACCAGGTCAGGCGGACCAGGTGCTGCGGGCCCGCTCCGCCTTCCGCGAGGATTGCCACGATATTCTCCAGCGTCAGGCGCACCTGCGGGATGAAGCCCTCGGCGAAGGTGCCTTGCGTATCCCAGCCCACGACCCCGCCCGTCACGATGAGCCTGCCATGCGCCATCATGCCGTTGGCATAGCCGCGCGGCACGGGCCAATCCGCCGGCTGGA
>Ga0076930_100387_pt1 | contig 45735 bp, 40 predicted proteins | sample HotLakConsoUCCRE_FD_71149 | JGI IMG/M metagenome (GOLD analysis project Ga0076930, IMG submission 71149) | Hypersaline microbial mat communities from Hot Lake, Washington, USA - Hot Lake Consortium UCC-RE (version 3) (version 3) ...
ATCGGCTCGCTACAATGGCTGAGGTACATACGTAATCAGGAAATCTTTTGGACGCAAAGCAGCGAAGCAAGAAGGAAAGAAGTTCAAAGGTGTTTTGCATTTCTTTCTTTGCGTCTTCGCTGCTTGGCTGCTTAGCGACAGAAAGATTTGCTGTCCTTTCTCTTCTGCAGGATCAAGAATGATCTCGGCTGCCCGGGTTCGGCATAATGTTGGGTATGCCGGAGTTGCCTGAAGTTGAAACCACGCGTCGCGGTCTGGCTCCTTTGACCGAGGGACGGGTGATCGAATCGGTTACCGTGCGTCAGCGTCAGCTGCGCTGGCCGATTCCGATGGCGTTGAAAAAGTCCGAAGGCCAGGCCGTGGTGGCGATGGAGCGGCGCGCCAAGTGGCTGATCTGGCGGCTGGAGGCGGGTCATCTGTTGTGGCATCTGGGCATGTCGGGCTCGTTCCGGGGCTGGAATCCGGCGCCGACGCCCGGACCGCACGACCATGTCGATATCCAGATGACCGGCGGACACCTGATCCGTTATACCGATCCACGCCGCTTCGGTGCGCTGTTGTGGTGTCCGGGCGACCCCCGGGAGCATCCGCGCCTGACCGGCCTGGGACCGGAACCGTTCGATCCGGCGTTTGACGGCGACTATCTCTACCGCCTCAGTCGTGGCCGGCGCGGTCCGATCAAGCAATTCATCATGAACGGCCAGATCGTGGTTGGCGTGGGCAACATCTACGCCTGCGAAGCGCTGTTTGCCGCCGGCATCCACCCGCGCCGACCCGCCGGACGTGTCGGCCGCCAGCGCTACGACAAACTCGCCCAGGCCATTGTCAGCATCCTGCAGCGGGCGATCGAGGTGGGAGGGACCTCGTTGCGCGACTTCACCGTCGGCGACGGCACGCCGGGGTATTTCGGCCAGTCGCTGACCGTCTACGGCCGGGAAGGCAAGCCCTGTCTGCAGTGCCAGACCCCGCTACGCCGCGAGGTCATCGGCCAGCGAAGCACGTTCTTCTGCCCAAGTTGCCAGAGATAAACAAGGGTTCGGGGTTCAGGGTTCCGGGAAAGGCTTGAGAACCGATCGCTATCTTTCCGGTCTTACCGATTTCGGATGAATTGAGTGAATCAGCATGCGCCTTGATCCTGGAATACGTACTCTGCTGACCGGGCTGATCCTGCTTTTTGCAGTGGCGGCGGATGCGGCGAGTAGTGGGGTGGTGCAGCGGGACCATATCGAGGCTGAGCTGGTCGCGCGTACGGTCAGCGCTCAGCCGGGGACGCCGCTGGAGGTCGGGTTGCGGTTGTTGCCGGATCCGGGCTGGCATACCTACTGGAAAAACCCGGGCGACTCCGGTCTGCCTACCGAAATTGCCTGGACGCTGCCTTCGGGCGCCAGCGCCTCGGAGATTGCCTGGCCCTATCCCGGGGCGATGCCGATGGCGCATTTGATCAACTATGGCTACGACGGCGAGCATCTGCTGCCGGTGACCATCAATATTCCCGAAAACCTGAATCCGGATCAGCCGTTCGTGATCCGGGCCGAGGCCGAATGGCTGGTCTGCGAGGAAATCTGTATTCCCGGTGACGCCACGCTGGAGCTGAGTCTGCCGGTCAGCAACCAGACTCCGGCCATCAATCGTCAGGCCGAGGCGCTGTTTGACTGGGCTGATGGTCGTCAGCCTGAGCCGGTTGCCTGGCCGGCCACGTTCAGCGTCGACGGTGGCCAGCTCAGTGTCCAGATCGAGACCGAGTCCACCAGCCGTTCTGACCAGTGGGCCTTCTTCTCTGGTCTGGAGAACCTGGTGGACCATTCCCGTCCTGGGACAGTGACGGCGCACGACAACCGTATCCTGGTCTCCCAGGCATTGTCGCCGTTCATGGCCAGCACGCCGGACAGTCTGAATTTCGTGCTGGTCGACGAACAGGCGGGGCGCGGCTACGCGTTGACCGCCAGTGCAGGAGGACTGGTCAGTACCGGTGACGGCAGCTCGCCGCCTGCGCCGATCGGATGGCTGAGTGCCATTCTGTTTGCCCTGCTGGGTGGCGTCCTGCTGAACCTGATGCCCTGCGTATTTCCGGTGCTGTCGATCAAGGCCATGAGCCTGGTCGGATCGGCCGGTCAGGACCAACGGGGACACGGACTGGCCTACACCGCCGGCGTGGTGTTGAGCTTTGCCGCATTGGCCGCTGTGCTGCTTTCCTTGCGTGCGGCCGGTCAGGCGATAGGCTGGGGCTTCCAGCTCCAGTCACCGTGGATCATCGGCATTCTGATTTACGTACTTTTTGCGCTGGGACTCTCGCTATCCGGGCTGTTCCAGGTCGGTACCTCGATGATGGGCATGGGCCAGTCGCTGACCGAGAAACGCGGTTTGAGCGGCTCGTTCTTTACCGGTGTCCTGGCCACCGTCGTCGCCAGCCCGTGCACCGCACCGGCGATGGGCACGGCCCTGGGTGCGGCCGTGCTGATGCCCTGGCCCCTGGGTCTGAGTATTTTTGTCGCGCTCGGCTTCGGACTGGCACTGCCGATGCTGTTGCTGAGTTTCAGTCCGGCATTGGCCCGCAGGTTGCCGCGTCCGGGGCCGTGGATGGAAACCTTCAAGCAGGCGATGGCTTTTCCGCTGTACCTGGCCACCGTCTGGCTGTTGTGGGTACTGGCTCGCCAGACCGACGCCAACGGGCTGGCCGCAGTGCTGCTTGGCATGGTGGTGCTGGCCTTCGGTCTGTGGCTGATGGGTAGACGTGATCATTCACCGAGCCTCGCGGTTGCTCGCCATACGGCGGTCGCCCTGAGCCTGGTCCTCGCCGTGGCCGCGGTGGGGGCGGCCGCGCGCCTGCAACCGCAGGTCAATGAGGACGACGGCGAGCGTTGGTGGGAACCGTTTTCCACCGAGCGGCTGGCCGAATTGCGCGCCGATCCCGATCAGGCGGTGCTGGTCAATATGACGGCCGACTGGTGTGTGACCTGCCTGGTCAACGAGGGCGTCGCTCTGAATACCGAGGCTGTCCGCTCCGCGATGACCGATCACAACGTCGCCTACCTCAAAGGCGACTGGACCCGACGCAACACTGCGATCACGGACTATCTGGCAGAGTTCGACCGGAACGGGGTTCCGCTTTACGTGGTCTATCCCCGCAACGGCGGTGAACCACGCGTGCTGCCCCAGATTCTGACACCAGGGCTGGTCGTTCAGGCCCTGGAAAGACTGTAGTTTTTCAACCTTCAACCGGAGAGATAAACCGATGAACAGAATGATTCAATTGTTTTCAGCCGCCCTGATGCTCGGCCTGGCGGCCAGCGTGACAGCAGCCCCGCAGATCGGCCAGCCCGCACCGGATTTCAGCGTGGTCGACACCCAGGGCCAGAGCCATTCGCTGGCCGATTTTGCGGGTCAGAAGGTGGTGCTGGAATGGACCAACCATGACTGTCCGTTCGTGGTCAAGCATTACAGCTCGGGTAATATGCAGGACCAGCAACGCCTGGCACGCAACGATCATGACGTAACCTGGCTGACCGTGATTTCATCCAAGCCCGGTTCGCAGGGCCATGTATCACCGGAACAGTCCGATGAGTTGACCAGCACCCGCGACGCCTTTCCCACCGCGGTATTGCTGGATGAGTCCGGCGATATGGGCCGCGCCTACGATGCCCGCGTAACCCCGCACATGTACATCATCGACGAAGACGGCGTCCTGCAATACATGGGAGGTATCGATTCCAACCCCAGCCGCGATCCGGCCGATATTCCCGATGCCAAGCAGTACGTGGTCGCCGCATTGACCGAAATGGCCGCCGGCGTCGACATCAGCGATACCGTGACCCGGCCTTATGGGTGTACGGTTAAATATTGAAAAGACGGGTTTAGGGTTTAGGGAAAGGCACTAGTAGGTCGGGGTGACATCCCCGACGGTCCAAGCATCGGCTCCTCCGCAAGATGGGTTTTTTGGCACCGAACCTGGAGCCCTCCTTACGAATAGCAGGGTTCAGGAAAGAGGGGGAAAGGTTATAGTCTGGTTTTTATTGGATCAATCAGGTATGGCCGGGAACCGGGACAAGACTGCTTCAGAGACGATTTGTGTTCATGCGGGGGCCGGGGATTTTGCGGCGCCGTTTGGGCTGAATACGCCGATCATCACCAGTTCGGCGTTTGACTATCGTGCCGACCATGTTCGCTATCCGCGCTATCACAACACCATCAACCATCAGGTGGTGGCGCGGCGGGTGGCGGCGCTGGAGGGTGGTGACGATGCGCTGATCACCGCCAGCGGGATGGGTGCGATCAGTGCAGTGTTTCTGGGATTGATGAAGCCCGGTGACCACGCCATCGTGCTCGACGGACTCTATGGCGGCACGATCGATCTGATCGAGGGTCTGCTCAAGCCCTTCGGCCTGGCGTTTTCGGTCTGGGATGGCGATCCGGACAGCATCGCCGGGCTGGTGCGCGAAAACACCCGCCTGCTTCACGTGGAATCGCCGACCAATCCGCTGATGCAGGTGGTCGACCTGGCCGCAATTGCCAAGCAGGCCGGCGCTCACGATCTGATCCGGGTCATCGACAATACCTTTGCCACGCCGATACTCCAACGTCCACTGGAGCTCGGTTTCGACCTGGTCGTGCATTCGGCGACCAAGTATTTCGGTGGTCATTCGGATCTGCTCAGCGGTGCCATTGTCGGGGGTCAGGCGTTGATTGACCAATTGCGCCCCACCGTGATCCGGCTGGGTTCCAGTCTCAACGGCCAGGATCTGGCCTTGCTGGAACGATCACTCAAGACGCTGGCCATCCGGGTTCGCCAGCAGTCCGTCAATGCCGGCAAGCTGGCCGCCCTGCTGGCCGATCATGCTGGCGTGGAAAAGGTTCACTACCCCGGACTTGAATCCGATCCCGGACATGAAATCGCAAGCCGTCAGATGAGTGACTTCGGCGCGATGTTGAGTTTTCACCTGTCCGAGTCCATCGACCCGGACGTTTTTCTCGACGCACTGACCCTGATCCAGCCGGCCGTCAGCCTGGCCGGGGTGGAGTCGACCATTTGCCAGCCTTCACGGACGAGTCATGCCAAGCTGGGTTCGTCCGAACGCGAGCGTCTGGGCATCGATGATCGGCTGATGCGGTTTTCGGTTGGCATCGAAGGGGTTGAAGATCTTTGGAATGATTTGGCGCTGGCGCTTGCTAAGGGTTAGGCGCTGCGCGCCGGCCGGTGTTTCCACGGATTTTGTTTTATGCGCCTGGCGTCGCTTGGCTTAAAGTCAAAGGCGTTTCGCTCGCGCTGCGCTTGCCGAGCGAGTTTCTTTTGGCAGTCGTCCCAAAAGAAACCAAAAGGACTTTTGCCCGAGATTGGCGCCCGGCCGGAGGCCGGGTCCCCTGCGTTTCTCGGATCGACCGGGAAGTTTCTCAACTCGCTTCGCTCAGACACACGAAACTTCTTTTCCGGTCGATCCTGCGATACTCGGCGCCTATCAAGGGCAACAAACCTTTGCGGACCATCGCTGCGCTCGGCCGAGTGCGCGAGCGCAGCGATGCTGCGATTGCTCAAGAGCCTTGCTTTTGGCGAGAGTCTTTCAGGTGCGGTGTTTTCGGGTTTCCGCCTTTAGAGCCCTTGATGGGCGCCGAGTATCGCAGGGCCGGGCGGATTTGAGGGAGCGTGTGTCTGAGCGTAGCGCAGCCGGGAACGCAAGGGCGGTTTGCGCGTCAGCGCAAGAAGCCCTGGAGTGGAGGCGTAGCGCGTGAGTTGAGCGACCGCCGCCCGGACCGAGAAACGCAGGGGACCCGCCGCAGGCGGGCGCGATCACGGGCGACCAGATCTTTTGGTTTCTTTTGGATCGTTTGCCAAAAGAAACTCGCTCGACAAGCGAAGCGCGAGCGAAACGCCTTTGACTTTGATGTTGCCCTCAGCGCCGTCAGGCGCAATAAAAATAGAAAATCACTCCCATGTGGAAAACGGAAAAGCAATCAAACTCGAATTCCCATAACGCGGATCGCCGGAGACTTCGTCTCCCAACCAGACAGGCCGTTCGAATGGCTCATCAGGCCGAGATAGCTCGATCTCGGCCACGACAAGTCCGGCATTGTCGCCATGGAATTCGTCCACTTCCCAGATATGTCCGGCATGGGCAACCCGATACCGGGTTTTGTCGATCAAAGGTCCAAGACAAAGCTGCTCAAGCAGGATTCGTGCATCGTAGGGCGGAATCGGATACTCGAATTCCGCCCGCACCAGATCGACCGCGCGATTCTTGATGGTCAGCCAGGCCTGGTCGCCGGCCAGCCGGACCCGGACCACGCGGTCCGGGTCGGTTGAGAGATAGCCCTGGGTGTAGCGCTGGCCGTGGGCATCGACTTTCCAGTCCTGGTTGCAAACCAGGAATTTGCGTTCGATTTCGATGCCCACGATTGCTTGCCAGATATAGCAGGCCCAGTATCAGCGCGGGCCCGGTTCGGCGAAGCGGCTCATCCAGTCGCGGACTTCGTGGTACCAGTAGACTGAATTGTTCGGCTTGAGAACCCAGTGATTTTCGTCCGGGTAATAGATCAGGCGTGATTCGATGCCTTTGCTTTGTAGCGTACGGAACAGTTCGAACGCCTGACCGACCGGCACGCGCAGGTCCTGCTGGCCGTGGACAATCAGCGCCGGGGTGTCGAAGTCTCCCGCGTAGTAGTGCGGCGAGATTTCGCGATAGATTTCCGGCGATTCCCAGAAGTGACCGAAGCGGGTTGAGTGAACGGCAAAATCGGCCGCCATCTGCGAGTACATGTTGTAGACCGGGGCATGGATCAGCAGCGCGTTGAACGGATGATCGCGGCCCAGCAGAATACTCGACAGGTAGCCACCGTAGCTGCCACCGCCGGCGACCATGCGCTCGTCGTCGATCCAGTCCTTTTCGGCAAACCATTCGGCGGCCGCGATGGTGTCGGCGTAGGGCGCGGTGATCCAGTCCGGGTTGATGGCATCGGCAAAATCCTGGCCGAATCCATTCGATCCGTGGAAGTTGTGCCAGGCGGTGACGTAACCCCAGGACGCGAAGGTCTGCGCGTTCCAGCGGAAATGGAAGCCGTCGGGAATGCCGCTGTGGGGACCGCCGTGAATCAGCAGAAACAGGGGATACTCCTTCGACTCATCGAACCCTGGGGGATAGTGAACCCACATCTGGATGTCGGCACCGTCATGGCCGGTGTAGGTCACCGATTCATACCTGCCCAGATCGACATCGTCGAGGATGTCATCGTTGAAGGTGGCCAGGCGGGTGGCTTGACCGCTGTCGGTGTCAATGCGGACTACGCGCGGCGGATACAGAAAGCTTTCATTGGTGCCGACCAGGGTGCCGTTGCCGGCCACGCTCAGTGAGCCGTAGCTGGTCGGCCCGGTAATTGCGCGAGGCTGACGCCCGTCGGTATCGATGTAGTAGACGCGCACCGTGCCGGCATCGGCAATGCTGGCGTAAAGACCGCTGCTGTCCGGTGCCCAGACCATGCCGGAGGCCGAGCGATCCCATTGGCTGGTGATATTGCGGGTCTGCCCGGAATCCAGATCCAGCAGAATGACATTCGCGGTATCGGCATAGAACCCGTGAATGGCCTGGCGGGCAAAGGCCAGCGTCTCGCCGTCCGGGCTGAACATCGGGCTGGAATCGCTGGCCGGGTTGTCGCTGGACAGATTGCGGGTTTCACCTGATTCCATCGTGACCAGGATCAGTTCGTTCTTGGCATCGACGGCCCGGGGATCGCTGTCGACCGAAATCACCAGATGGGTTTCGTCCGGGTGAACATCGTAGCTGCCCGAACCCTGCGAGGAACGCGGCAGCTCGATGCCCAACGGCTGGGTCAGCGGCTCGATTTCACCGCCGGCAGCAGGCAGGCGAAACAGATGGGCCTGGCGCTGTTCATCAATAAACCGGTCCCAGGACGAGTACGGAAGCGCGTTCCATTGCCGGGCTGACACCTTGCTGTCTTTTTCTTCCTTGACCTTCTCCGTCAGCTCTTCCCAGTTCATGTCCGGCCAGACCGAGCTGATGAAGTACAGGTGCTCACCGACCCACTTGATGCCCGAGACACCGGTGGCCACTTCGGTCAGCCGATCAGCTTCACCGGGACCGTCCATGCTGATCAGATAGATCTGGCCGGCCTCGTCATCATCGCGCTTGCTGACAAAGGCCAGGGTGTCGCCCGACGGCGAAAAGACCGGGCTGGAAGCCGACAGACCGGCCGCGGTCAACGGACGCTGGACACCGCCGTCGGCCGACAACAACCACAGGCGGGTTTCCGATTCATCGGATTCCATGTCATACGACGTCACCGGAACGACGACATGATCACCGGCTGGGGAAATCACCGGCGAGCCGACCCGATCCATCTGCCACAACACCTCAACCGACAACGGCTTGACCTCATCGGCCAGCACCACCATCGGCAACAACAACAAACCCAGAATCAACTTCTTCATCATCAACCCTCTAGACAGAAAACCCAAATACCAAACCTTCTACAAAAACCTTGTAACCACGGAAGACACCGAAATCACGGAGTAAGCCATGATTATCCGTTACCACCAGCAGACCAGGTTTTCGGCAAATCACACGCCGAGCCTACCGTCCAAAGCCCATGTCCGGGAATCGGCAATTGGTGGATACCGCAACATGGACCGTCGGGGATGTCACCCCGACCTACTCAAAGCACGCATCTATCGTCAATACAACTCCAGCTTCGACACGTCCATGGTGTAGGCCGAGGCGGCGGTTTCGTTGGACACGTCTTCGATATTGAGTTTTCCTTCCATCCAGAAGGCGTCCCAGATATTGACCATCGGAATCGGTTCTTCCAGTCGGCCGTAAATGATCTGGTTGGCCGGCGGTGGTGGCACGTGGATGCAGGCGCCGAAGTACGGGACGAGGAAAAATTCGGTCAGGTTGCCCTCGCCGTCAGTCTCGATCGGCACGACAAAGCCGGGAATCTTCACGGTTTGTCCATCCAGTTCGCCGACGGTCTGGAACGACTGGAAAGGCTCAGGTGCGGAAAAGCCGCTGTGATCGACGTTGTCCGAGTCGCTCAGCCAGGCCTCCGCTTCCTCTTCAGGCATCAGCTCCATCCACTCCAGCTCACGGGTTTCGGCCGAGACATTCAGGGCCAGCAGGACAAAAAGCAGAAAACTGGTCAGTCGCATAATCGACAGAAGCTCTATTGTTTGGGGAGTCAGATTGTACAGACCCCGAAACCGCCGAACGGTTTCGAAGCATTCACAGCCGGATCTGCATGCCGTCAGCCAGAGTACGGCGGTAGGCCAGCGCGGCCGGCACCAGCGCAATCGCGGTGCCGGCCAGCCAGATGCCACCGAGTATCTTCCACAGGTCAGCGGCTGGCAGGCTGGTACCAATATTCAGTCCGACCGTATCCAGCAGCCATGGCGCAGCCGCAGCCTGCACTCCCGTTGCCGCAATAACGCCAACCAGGATACCGGCAGCGGCCAGCAGCCCGGCCTCGAACACCAGCAGTCCAGCGATCTGCAGCGGTCGCGCACCATTGGCACGCAAGATCGCCATTTCGCGCCGACGTTCGTTCAGGGTGGTCAACAGGACAGTCAACATGCCGAGGAAACCGGCCAGCACGACCAGGGCCGCGACCACCCGCAGAATCTGCTCGGCCAGGCCGGTTATGCGCCACAATTCCTGCAGGGTGATCCCCGGCATGATCGCAGTCAGCGCCTCGGGCCGATACTCGTTGATCCGGCGCTGCAGACCGAAAACGGCAGCCCGGGTATTGAGTCCCAGCAGAATCGCGGTAATCGTGTCCGGCTGGAGTTCGGCCGCCTGCGCTCTGGCACCCTCGGCATCCAGCCCGGTGCCCGGTCGAAACATGCCGCTTTCCCAGCCGATATGGACCGCTTCGTGCGCGGCCAGGCTGATATAGAGCTGCTGATCGACCGGGGTGCCAGTTGGAGCCAGAACGCCGCTGATCCGAAACGGGTGATCATCATGCGCCTGCAGGCTGACCTCGGTGGTCCCGTGGGCCAGGGTGATTTCATCGTCGACCTGGTAGCCCAGCTTACGGGCAATCTGGTGGCCAATCACTACTTCGAACAGATCATCAAACGGCTGACCGTCGGCCAACGCCAGTGACTGTCGATCACCATATTGATAGTGTTCGAAAAACGCCGAGCTGGTACCCAACACCCGATAGCCCTGATGGCCATCGCCCAGCGCCATCGGTATGGCCCAGGCGACTTCCGGCAGATCCTTGAGTTGGGTGTAGGTCTGGTAATCGATATTGTTGGTGGCATCGCCGATGCCGAACACCGAATACAACAGCAACTGTACCGGCGCGGTGCGGGCACCGACGATCAGATCGGTTCCGGCGACCGACCGGTAAAAGCCCTGGCGGACCTCGGAGCGCAGCTGCTCGACCAGCACCAGCAAGCCGATCGACAGGGCAATGGTGAGCACGGTCAGAATGACCGCAAAGCGCCGATTAAACAGTGATCCCAGGGCCAGGCGGAGGAGATTCATGCGCTTGCTCCCACCCGGTTGATGTCCGGCAGACTGAGCTGACGATCGAAGCGGGCTGCGAGCTCGCGGTCGTGACTGACGAACAGCAATGCACTGCCGACAGAAGATGCCTGGGCAAACAGCAGATCCAGAAAGGCCTGACGGCGATCACTGTCCAGAGCCGACGTCGGTTCATCTGCCAGGATCAGGCTCGGCTTGCCAATCAATGCGCGAGCGGCGGCCACGCGTTGTTGCTGACCGACGCTGAGCTCATCGGCACGGCGATTCCACAGGGCCGGTTCCAGATCCATGGCTTCGAGCAACGATCTGACAGCATGATCGACATCGCCTGCACGGCGGGACCGCTCCCTGGAAAACCGGCACGGCAAGGCAACATTGGCGCGTACATCCAGCCACGGCAACAGATTGAACTGCTGAAAGATCACCCCGAGATGGTTGGCCCGGAACCGGTCACGTGCCGATCCTGACATTCGGGTCAATTCCCGGCCTTCGAATTCAATCGAGCCACGGTCAGGCCGGACCAGCCCTCCGATCAGGGCCAGCAGGGTCGATTTGCCCGATCCGCTGGGACCGAACAGGAAAACCTTCTCTGATCGCGCCAGCGCCAGCGGCGACAGATTCAGCACGGGCTCGGTCTGACCCGGCCAGGTGTAGCTGACATCGGTCAGTGAAAGTAGCGTATTTGCCATCAAATCGGCACTCAGGGCGCTGTCAGGTCAATGCGCTGGCGAGTCGGCCCAAGTCGGGTTCGGGTAGCGAGCGTCTCGGTCAGAACATCGACCACGATCAACTCGTTTCCGGGGAAATCATCGAACAGGTTGACCTCCAGCCAGCGAAGCCTGCCACTGTTGGCACATTCGAGATGGGCGACGAGATGAAATTCGGCATGGGCGTGATGCGAGTGCTCGGCGTCCTGATGATCGTGCACGTCTGAGGAATCGTCATGAGATGGATCGTGATTGTGGTCGGGATGATCGTCACCCACGTCAAATCCGCGGGTGTGCGCATTGATGGACTCGATGCGGCAGTTTCCCCGATCATCGACGGTCAGCCAGTTGCCGGCGTTCAGCGTGTCGACCACTCGTTCAATGGTGGTGATTTCTTCCGGTTCGCGCGGGGGATGCTCAAATCCCGCCAGGTTGATTCCGGGTATCTCCAGTTCAAGCCGCAGCCGCGTTTCGTCCAGTGCCAGACTGCCGATCGCCTCGCCATGAACATGAGCTCCATGCTGACGCTCGGTCTGGGCTGCTGCGGCAACGGGGCCAAGCAGCAGGATACAGAAACCGGGGAGCATGGCTTTGTGGATGCTGGATAGAGCCGCACGCATCATGTCAGTGCTTGATGTCGATGAATTCATTCAGTTCAGGTCCGGAATTACCACTGTAAGTGTTATATTATAACAATCCCACCAAGGTCAAGAAAACAGTCATGTCGTACCACGCCTGGCCCGATCGATTCGGCATGATAATCGCTGCAGGCTGCGCCTTTCATTGTGCCACGATCACCGTGATGTTCTTGCTCTACCCCGCGCTCTGGCTGAACCGGCGTTACTGGGAAATCGGCCTTTGGCAGAAATTGCTCTGGCTGGAGTGGGGACTGCTGGGGGCAACCTGGGTGCTGGTGGTACTGGCCATGACCTTTGGCTGGCGGCAGCATCGCAGATCAGGCCCGGCGACCCTGGCAACGGTGGCGCTGCTTTGCCTGTCGCTCCTGATTCTGACACCGCTGCATTTTTCCGGACGCTGGACTGCCTTGCTCGCCATGGTCGCCGGGCTGGCGATTGCCGGGTCACATTTCTGGAATCTGCGCGCCGCACGCAGCAACCATTCCGTTTGAACCGAAACCGGGCTTGGCGCACAATAGCGCGCTAACTATAACAACCGAGGGAACGGTCAATCTCATGCAAACAACATCCATTCACGGCATGTGGTCTTCGCGCCTGGCCTTTATTATGGCCGCCACCGGCTCGGCCGTCGGCCTGGGCAATATCTGGCGCTTTCCGTACATCACCTCTGAAAACGGCGGCGGTGCTTTTGTTCTGATCTATCTGATCTGCATTGTTGCCGTCGGCATGCCGATCATGTTTTCCGAGATCGTGATTGGTCGGCGCGGCCGAATGAGCCCGATCAATTCGCTGCGCGAGCTGGCCACGGATGCCGGATCGACCAAGGCCTGGATGGGCCTGGGCATACTCGGTGTGGTCGCCGGATTCCTGGTGCTGTCGTTTTATTCCGTGGTCGCCGGCTGGACCCTGCACTACGGGTTTCTGTACGCGAAGGAACTGGCAGGCGGCACCCCCATTACCGATCCCACGGCCACCTTTACCGGCCTTCTGGCCAGCGCCGGGGAGATGACCTTCTGGCACGGCGTTTTCATGGTGATGACCTTGGGCGTAGTGGCCTTTGGTGTGGAGAAGGGCCTCGAGCGGGCGGTCAGCATTCTGATGCCGGTTCTGTTTTTCCTGCTGCTGATTCTGCTCGGCTACGGCATGAACACCGGCCATTTCACCGAAGCGGTCGGCTTTCTGTTTACGCCTGACTGGTCCCAGGTTTCCGGACCCATGATCGTCACGGCCATGGGCCAGGCCTTTTTCACCCTCAGCCTGGGCATGTGCGCGATCATGACCTACGGAGCCTATTTGCCGGCGGGCGTGAGCGTGCCGCGGGTCGGAACCACGGTGGTGATCGCCGATACCCTGGTTGCCGTGGTTGCCGGTCTGGCCATTTTTCCGATCATCATTTCCTTCGGCCTGGATCCGGCCGGCGGTGGACCGGGTCTGATCTTTACCTCACTACCACTGGCCTTTGCCCAGATGCCGTTCGGCATTCTCTATGGCATGGCGTTCTTCATTCTGCTGTCGGTGGCCGCCTGGACCAGTTCCATTTCGCTGATGGAGCCGGCCACGGCCTACCTGGTCGAATCCACCAACCTGTCGCGCAAGACTGCGGCTTTGTGCGTGGCGGCCCTGGCCTGGACCATGGGTCTGGCCAGCGTGTTTTCGTTCAACCTGTGGGCTGAAGTCTCGATCGGCGGGCGCGACATCATGGGTGCCATCGAGTTCGTCGCCAATGACATCATGCTGCCGATTGGTGGATTGCTGACCGCGGTGTTCGCCGGCTGGGTGCTGTCAGACAAGATCACCCGCGAAGAACTGGACAACAAGATGCCCGACTGGGCCTTCAAGCTGTGGCTGTGGCTGACCCGCGTGGTCACCCCGGCCCTGATTCTGGTGGTCCTGGCGAGCCTGATGGGTCTGATCTAATGCTGACGGCGCTGCACGAGCAGCGCCTGGATACGGTGTTTCGGGCACTCAAGGCCAGCGGTGCCCGGCGGGTAATGGATCTGGGCTGCGGATCGGGCGCGCTGCTGGCGCGCCTGATCGACGAGCCGCAGTTCGAACGCATCCTGGGCATGGACCGCTCGGCCGAGGCACTGACCGCCGCGCGCCAGAATCTGTTGGGCGACGAAACCGACCAGCGTGTTCAGCTGGTTCACGGCTCCTGGACTGAACCGCACAAGGCCTGTAACGGATACGATGCCGCCGCCCTGGTCGAAACCATCGAACATCTGGACCCGCGCGATCTGTCGCGGATGGAAAACACCGTGTTCCGCGATTACCAGCTCCAGACAATCGTCCTGACCACCCCGAACGGCGACTACAATCCCCTGCTTGGCCTGGGCCCGAACGACAAGCGCGACCCGGACCATCGGTTCGAATGGTCGCGCGCGCGTTTCCGCAAGTGGTGCCGCGGCGTCGCCAATCGCCACGGCTACGCAGTGGAATTTGCCGGGATTGGAGACGAGGATCCTGAGTTGGGAGCCGTGACGCAGATGGGGGTTTTCAAGAGTTAGGGGCACACCCTCGTGCAGTGGCACGGCCGCCGGGAAGCGCACATCCAGGCGGCCGCAAGTGGGTCAATCGTCATCCCCGATTGCATCGTCTACTGCTCGAAGCGGTCATTGAAGATGCCGTCGGGTTGGGCGTACATCCAGACCTGGCCGTGGCGGACTTGTACAGGACCTGGAAATGAAAGCTGCGGCAACCGGGGCACGCCCACAGCCAGCCAGCGCTGTCCACCGAAAGCGACACTGGCGCCGAACTGGCTGTCGTCATAGTCCAACGAAAAGGGGAAGTTGTCAGGACGAAGCTCACCCCGCGAATCGCCCCAGCTATTGCCCCAGTCGCCGTTGCTGTTGCGGCGCAGTTCAACCATGCCGAGCCCTTCGTAGGCGCCGCCGAATCCGGCGTCTCCTCCATCGGTCTGCGGGGCGCCAATGGCAATCCAGTTGTCGAAGCCGAGCGCAACGGAACGGCCAAACTGCATGCCGACCTGTTCGCCGGGTGGCGTGCCGCCGACATTGACCGCGCCACCGCCAACGGTCGAATTCCAGTTGCTGCCATCACGCTCCCAGCGCAGGGTGCGCCCGCAGCGAGGCGCATTCGGGCAATTGATGGTATAGGCGCCGGACGAACCGACGAGCAGTTGCGAGGAATTGATGTCGACCGAAATACCGAACAGGGTCGCCCCAAAGGTGCTGGGCGACTCGTGGGTGAAGATATCGGTTTCGTTGAAGTCGTATCCTGCGTAGACATAGACCGCACCGGCGAGGATGGCATTGCCGTGCTGCTTGGTCGGCGCACCGACGGCCAGCCGGGGCAGGCAGGTAATTCCGGCAGGAGGGACAAAATCGCAGGATACGGTTAGAGCAAGGGCCGAACCAAAAGAATCGCCGTTGGCGCCGTCGCTGGCACTGATGTCCGGGTTCAAGCTCCAGTCGTTGCCATCGAACGCGTAGACGCGAACGACGCCTTTACCCGAATCGAATCCAGGGCAGCTGGACACGGCCATGACGGAGAAGGGGCTGGTCGGCAAAGAACTGGTGACGATATCGACAGCGGTTCCGCATCGGTTGCCGGTAGCGCCGGCAGGAGGGTATGAAGGGAACAAGGCATGGCTCACCCACTCCTGGTCGTTGTTTCTTTTGAAAATCCGTGTCGACCCTGCTTCATTTTCGGGTTTCTCTGAGTTGCTGCCGCGACCGGGACACCCGAAGACAAGATAGTCCCCACTCAATGCCACGCTGTGGCCGCAGCGAGTATCCTGTCCAACGCCGGCCATTACGATGCGTTGCGTCTGTTCCCACTCGTCGCCCTGATTGCGGAACATGAAGATGGCACCCCTTCGATCACCGAACTCGGGGCTGACAACAGTCGCCGGAGCCCCGACGGCCATCCATTCGCCGCTGATAGCCACGCTGAAGCCGAATTCGGGTCCGTTGACCGCAGTCTGGTCGGTAAGGAGGTCCGAGAAGTCGCCAGAGACGACATCCAGCCGCTGGAACGGCGTCTGGGCGACAATACTGGTTGACGCCAGAACGCCAAGGGCCAACAAAAAAGCGCCAATAGGTTTCATAGCAGGAATTCCTCGATTGGTTTGGTCCCATTACGCGCGGAATCGACAGGATTCAGCACACTCCTGCCTACCAATGCCAGCACCTGCCCAAAGCGCACACCATCGAAAAACGGTTCCGACAGGGAGAGCGGTTACGGGATTATTGCGACCTTCCAACGCGCCAGCAGCTGAACCGGGGATAACCCCAAAAGCTTTCTCTCTCGCAAAGGCGCGAAGGCGCAAAGAATGAAAATTCAAAAGAATATTTTCGCGCAGAGGCGCAGAGGCGCTGAGAAAAGAAGTCTTTATGAATTGCCTTTCTCTGCGTTCCTGCGTCTCTGCGCGATTACATTATTTTTTCAGTGCTAGAACTACTGCTCGGAGGGGAGACGGGTGGTCTTCTCGGGTGCGTGTGGGGTCGGTGGGGTTTAGGGCTTCGGGGAGGGATTGGAAGGGCATCCACTCGGTGGTGCGTTGTTCCCGGGTGGTTGTTGGTGTGATGTCGACGCAATGGATATCGGTGTAGCCGGCTTGTTGCAGCCAGCGTTGCAGCAAGGGCACGGTCGGCAGAGCGTGGACGTTGCGCATGTTGGCGTAGCGGTTTTCGGGGGCCAGCAGGGTTTCGGTCTTACCGTCGATGATCAGGGTTTCCAGGACCAGTTGCCCGCCCGGTCGCAGGCGTGCGGCCAGGTCGGTGAGGTGGGCCAGGTGGTCTCGGCGGTGGTAGAGCACGCCCATGGAAAAGACCGTATCGAATTCATTCATCTCAGGTGGCAGGTCTTCCAGGCGAAGGGCGAGGAGTTGATGATTGGCCTGGCCGGCGAAATGGCTGATGACCTCGTGCTGGAGGACGAACAACTGGGTCGGGTCGCAGCCGATCACTTGTTGCGCACCCGCCGCCAGCATCGCCCAGCCGAAATAGCCGTTGCCGCAACCGACGTCGAGAACGCGCTGGCCGGTGAGATCCAGGTACGGTGCAATCCGCGCCCATTTCCAGTCCGATCGCCACTCGGTGTCGATCGCCACGCCTCCCAGTTCGAGCGGGCCCTTGCGCCACGGGATGAAGGTTCGCAGCGTTTTTATCAGCGCTGCTGGATCGCTGGCCGATCCACCGGCAATCAAGCGACCATCCTGAAAGTTCCAGCCGGTTTCCACCACGGGAAGGCAGGCCAGCGCTTCGAGCCACCGGCGTAAATCGCCGTGCCGTGCCAGCGCTTGCAAATGCGCTTTGATGATGGTGCCGGCAAGCTCCGATCCATAAGCCTGCTCGATAGCCTGTTGCAGCGTGGAATGAATAACCCTTGCTCCCGATCAGTCGTCGGACGGGGGAGCGGGCGTTCGACCGGTATCCTCGACCAGGCCACGCTCGAACGGTGGTGAGAACAGAAACGGGATGCTGTAGCGCACCGTCGCGGAACGGTAGCGGTCATCAATCGGCTGGTCGGTTTTGGAACCGGCTGGGTTCCAAACAACGGTCAAATGATGAATGCCCGGTTCGAGGTCATGCAGGGGAATGACGCCGGTCAGTCCGCGCAGGTTCAGATCCAGTCGTTCTGTCGGCAGCAACTGGTCTGTCGCTATCGTGGTGTCATTCAGCGAAATGGACCAGATCTGTCGCAGGCAGGCCACCCCTTGAACGTCTTCAGGACATAGTTGATCCAGAATCAGGTTGTCTCGCAGTGGCTGGTACGGCAGAAACAGTCGCACGAAACCGCCCTGTTGCTCGAACTGGTCGATCATGGGCAGCAGTCTTACCTGATCGCGGGGACTGCGCTGATTTTCGTAGTGGCTGCTGCGATAGCCTTCACGGACGACCTCACTGTCCAGGTAGCGAAATTCGCTGGACAAGCTGAACTCGGTCCAGGCGGCAAATCGGGCCTGGCCGATAAAAACAATTCCCAAGACACCCATTGTCAGCAACACGAAAAAGACTTTTGGTCGGGTGTTGCTCTGCACGGTGAGTTGGACCGGGAGGATCAGTCGCTGCGGCCAGAGAATTCCGCTGGCCCGGGCGATCAGCCGAACCGTTCGAACGAAAGTGGGCTTTTTAGGCAACGCCGGGATCAGCCGCCCGATTACCGCATCAACCAGCCACAGCAGCAAGGGGAGACCGACCAGCATTCCCACCAACAAGACGAAGGCAAGGAAAATGAACTGGTTGGTTGCGCCAAACCGCGCGCCGAGCAATCCGGCACAAATCAGCACCACCAGCAGCAGCATCACCAGCCACAAAACACCCAGCGCTACCATGCTGATAACAGCAAACAGCGAAGAGGCCAGACGGTCGGCACCAGCGATCGCAGAGTCAAGATCCGGCAGTCGGTCGCGATAGTACTGTTGGGTCAGTGGGCCCACACCCGGGGTTTTGTCCCACCGAATACCGTCCGGGTAAACGGTGCGCAAACCGATCAATCCCGCCCAGTAGGCGCGGATCAACAGATGCAGGGCAAAGCAGAATCCGAGGGTGTAGAACAGGCCCGGAACCATGATCAGCATTAAATTGCCGCCAATTCCGGTGACGACGGACAGATGCGAATAGATGCTGCCAATCGATTCAAACAGCCAGCCCGGCAGGGTAAAAAGAGCCACCGTGGTCAAGCCGGAGATAATCAACTCGATTTCATCGGTGCGATCACGCAGCTTCTCGAGTTTGCGCGCTCTGTGCTCCGGTTCGGGTGGGGTAGAACCCTGCGCACTCATGGGCGAATCGCTGCGATGGCCGCAAAATTGAAGCACTGGAACCAGTCGACTACCTGATCGAAACCCGCCTCATGCAGCCGCTCGTGATGGACCTGGCGGGTTTCCGGAACCAGCACGTTTTCCAGGGCCTGGCGCTTGCGTGCGATTTCCAGGTCGGAATAACCCTGGGCGCGCTTGAAATCATGGTGATGGGTGTCGAGCCAGGATTGGTCTTCGGCCGGCTCGAACGCCAGTTTCTCAGCCAGCAGCAGAATGCCGCCCGGCTTCATGCCCGCGGCAATTCGCCCAAGCAATTCTTCCCGGCGATCGGGGGCAATGAACTGCAGGGTAAAGTACATCAGAACGACTGACGCATCGGCAATCGGCAGCTCGCAGATGTCGGCTTCCAGGACTTCTACTGGCACTCGGGAATTGTCGGCTTCAATCAGCTCGCGGCAGCGCTGGACCATCTCGGGCGAACGATCGACCGCGACCATTTCCACGTTGTCGACCTGGACCGCGCGGCGGGCGGCCAGCGTGGCCGCACCCAGCGAGCAGCCCAGGTCATAAATGACGGATTTCGGTTGAACGGCGCGAGCGACCATCAGCGGAGTCAGTTCCAGCAACAGACGGTAGCCAGGCACCGAACGTTCGATCATGTCGGGGAACACCCGGACGACCGCGTCGGAAAACTCGAACGGGGCGGCCGGGTCGTTGGCGTCGGCGTAAATCCGGTCTTTTTGGGTCATCTGATCGGCCAGCTACGCTGAGTCTGCGCCGGCCAGTCGCGCCACGGCGGGGCTTAGCAGCTCGCTCAAACCGATTTCCGATTCCGGCGCGTTGACCGAGTTGGTGCAGACCACTCTCGCCACGCCGGCGTGTTTGAGCAGTTCGCGCGAGCGATCGCCGAACAAGCCATGCACCGCGACTACTACTGGACGGGGAAGGCCGGCTTCGGTCAGATGACGGGTGGCCTCGGCGACCGTGGCACCGGAGGAAATGATGTCGTCGACCAGCACCGGGGTGTGGTCCTCCAGTCCGGACAGATCCGGCAGTTCCATGGTTACCTCGCGATCACCGTGGCGGGTCTTGGTCATTACCCGCCAGGGCAGGTTGTGCAAACCGGCCACGGCGCTGACCCATTGCTCACTCTCGGCATCCGGTCCGATCAGTACCGGTTTTTCGACATGGGCGGCAATCCAGTCGGCCAGCGCCGGTGCGGCCTGAACCACTTCGGACTCGAGCGTGTAGATTTCATCGAGGCTGGCGTAGCGATGCAGATGCGGGTCCACCGTGACCAGCCAGTCGAAGTGGGCGGACAACCAGCGCGCGAAAGTTTTCGAGGTCAGCGCTTCGCCGGAGTGGAAACGACAATCCTGGCGCATATAGGGCAGATAGGGACAGACCAGGCCCACACGGGTGGCGCCCAATTCGCGCGCCAGGTCGGCCGCGAACAATAGCGGCGGTACCTTGTCATCGGGCCGGTCCAGGGTCGCGACGAAAATGACGCTGGCGCCGGTCGGGTCACCATGCAGACGCAGATAACTCTCGCCATCGGGAAAGCGGCGGTGTTCAAGCTCCAGCGGAGTTGCACCCAGCCGCTGACCGAGCGCCCGGCTCAGCGGTTCATTACCGGCCAGGGCCACGATTTTCAGGGGGTTCGACGACGGCACAGTCATGGCTGAATTCTGACATGAATGGGATCAGGTTGTCGGATGGTTTGGTGAGCCTCCGAGCAAGTCCGTCATTCGTTGCCAAAAAGCTGACATCCGGTGGACCCTCGACATGGACCGTCGGCCACGTCGGGCCGACCTACGCGATCGTAATGATGTCGCCGTTGCCGAAGGCGAATTCGCGGGCGTAGTTGAGTTCGCCGGCGGTTTCGGCGTGGATGGTGAATAACGGTTGTTCGTGTTCGATCTTCTGACCCAGATGGACGTGCAGTTCGATACCGGCGGCCGGCGCACCGGGAGCACCGGCGAGCTTGGCTACCCGGGCCAGGCGGCGATTGTCGAAAGCGCGGACCACGCCATCGTGTTTGGCCAGAACACCAAACTGGCGACTGGCCACCGGCGGTTCCCGCAGGCCACCCTGGGCCCGGCAAATGGCTTCAAACTTTTTCAGCGCCTGCCCCGATTCCAGTCGTTCTCTCGCCAGGTCAATTCCGGCACCGTCGTCGGCCACGCCGGTCAATTCCAGCAAGTGGGCTGCCAGGGTCAGTGACCGCTGACGCAAGTCGTCCGGCGCATCTTCGTGGTTGTGCAACACCGCCAGGATATCTCTGGCTTCAAGCGCCGGGCCGATGCCCCGACCCACCGGTTGACTGCCGTCGGTCAGTACGATTCGAGTGTCGATGCCGAACGCACGGGCGACGGTCGTCAAACGCCGGCCCAGATGCTCGGCGTCTAGTTCCGATCGAATCTTGGCGGTATCGCCCCAGGGCAGGTCAAGGACCAGATGGGTTGCACCGGCCGCAATTTTCTTGGACATCACCGAGGCAATCATCTGATCCTCGGCATCCAGATCCATCACCCGGGCAACCCGGATCAGCAAATCATCAACCGGGCTCAAACGCACCGCACCACCCCAGACCACGCAGCCCCCTTCCTGTTCGACGACCCGGCGCATCTGGTCGAGATTCAGATCCACACTGGTCAGCGTTTCCATGGTGTCGGCAGTGCCGGCCGGCGACGTAATGGCTCGCGACGAGGTTTTCGGCATCCACAGACCGCTGGCACTGATGATGGCTACGACCAGCGGCGTTGTGCGGTTGCCGGGCAGCCCGCCAATACAATGCTTGTCGGCAATGACCGGGCGATTCCAGGCCAGATGCTCACCAGCATCGATCATCGCGCCAGTGAAATTTTCGAGTTCCTCATCGTCCAGTCCGCGGGTGGCCATTGCGGTCAGCAGCATCGCAATATGAATATCGGCATAGCGGCCGGCTGCAACGTCGGTAATGATGGCCTTGAGATCCGGTTGCGCAAGACGACGACCATAAATTCGGCCACGCACCAGCCCCAGCGAGTCCAGCGGCTGTGGATGACTCAGATACAGTTCATCGCCTTCCTGGACAGCGAGTCCCCGGAATGCCGAATCCGACAGAGCGGCCTCGCCCGGTTGCAGCCATTCGGAATCAAGCTGATAGAGGGTGGCAATAATGCGCCGGTTGCCGGCCTGAACGCGAATTCGTGCGTGTGCCGAAAACCCCTCGGAGCGGCAGACCGGGCAATCGCGGCGGGTGATGATGACCGGCTGTTCGTGGGTATCCAGCCCGATGCGGCGAGCCGTTAGCAGGTTCGACTGATCGTTGGGCCGGCTCACAACGGGTATTCGTGATCCATTTCCGGCAAGGTGCAGTCCCAGCCCAGATGTTCAGCGATTTTCAGCCGCAGCGCATCACTGGCTTCCGGCTCGCCATGGACGATGAATACCTGGGTGGGTGGCTTTTCGAAATGACTCAACCACTCGATGATCTCTTCACTGTCGGCATGGGCCGAGAGCATGTCCAGGTTGACAATCTCGGCATTGACCTGCCAGTACTGTCCATGAATCTTTATCGACTCGGTACCCCTGACCATCGCCGCACCGCGGGTGCCGCCAGCCTGGTAGCCGGTAAACACTACCGAGTTGCGCGCGTCGGGCGCGTAGACCTTGAGGTGATGCAATACCCGACCACCGGTTGCCATGCCCGAACCGGCGATAATGATCTTCGGCATCGGATCATGATCGAGCGCCTTTGACTCTTCCGGATCGTGCACGTAACGTGGCAATGAGCAGGCCGCTTCGGCTTCTTCCAGACTCAGCCGATGATCGTCGGGATGGTTGGCAAAGACATCGGTGGCATTGATCGCCAGCGGTGAGTCCAGAAACACCGGAACCCGCGGAATCCTATTGGCGTCGATCAGTCGCCGAAGATGATGCAGCATCAGTTGGGTGCGGCCGACGGCAAACGCAGGGATGATTACACTACCGCCACGGCCCACGGTGCGATTGATGACATCGGCCAGGGCCTGTTCCGGATCTTCCTTGTTGCGCTGCCGATTGCCATAAGTCGATTCGACCACCAGCGTATCAGCGTGCCTGATAATTTCCGGCGGTGGCACGGTCGGCGAATCCGGATGACCCAGATCGCCGGAAAACACGATCGTGCGATCGCCTATTACAAACTGCACGGTGGCCGCACCGGGGATATGACCGGCCCGCCGGAACAGCACCTCGATATCGTGCCCGATGTTGTGCGTCTTGCCAAACGCAACGTTCTTGAATTGACGTAAACACTTCTCGGCATCGTCGCGAGTGTAAAGCGGACGAGCCGGGTGATGCTTGGTATGGCCGTAGCGATTGGCCAGAGCCGCATCCTTTTCCTGGATAAAGCCGCTATCGGGCAGCAGGTACTTGCACAGATCCCGCGTGCTGGATGTGCACAGAACATCACCGGAAAAACCGTCGCGACAAAGCAGCGGCAGATAGCCGGAATGATCCAGATGCGCATGGGTCAGAACCACGCTGTTGATCTGCGACGGTTTGACCGGAAACGGTGCCCAGTTTCGCAGGCGGAGATTCTTGTAGCCCTGAAACAAACCGCAATCAACCAGGATACGTTGCTTGCCGACCCGCAGCAGAAACTTCGAGCCGGTAACGGTGCCGACTGCGCCGAGAAAGCGCAGACCTACGTCCAATTGTCCATGATCAGTTGTCAAAGCGATCCTCGAATACTCTTTCCAGCGAAAGGGCCAAATCCGAATCGGTCACCCGGACTACAAACAGTCCGCGGTTGATGTCGGAGATCAGGAGTAAATTGTTCTGGAAGAACGGGAACACGTTCCACGCACCCTCGAAACCGAGTCCGTCGCTTATCGGATAGGTATCAAAGTAGGCCACTTCGGTCAGGTCGGCTGTGGCCGGATCATTGATGCGTAATATACGCAGACCCCGCTTGTAGTTAGCCTGAAAGACATAGTCTCCGATCACATAGAGATTGTGGTCGATGGAAAGGCCATCGGCCGTGTATTCTGCCGGTGGAGGAGCTTCGTCCAGCGTTTCCAGATCAAAAACAAGGGTTCGCGTTCCAAGAAGTGAATGTTCGCTCTCGTCGATTTCATCATCGAGAAAAAAGTAGCGTTGATCGTTGGTGAGCCAGCCCTGATGGACAAATCCGACGTCGGGATAGCTATAGCTGTCAATGATCTGAACGTCGGCTTTGTCTGTCACATCCAGAATGGTCAGAACTGTGGCATTGCTGGCAAAACAGATTTCGCTCCCCTGATAGCGGGTATCGGGTCCGCGATAAATCACACACTGGACATCATGTATGTAACCAACATCGCTAAAACAGCCGGCACCGACCGGGTTGGTCGGGTCATTGATATTGACCATATGAAGTCCCCCACTGCAGGTATCGCCCCCGATCGTATAGGCAAAGCCGCTTTCTTCATTGATCGCGATATTGTGGGCATCATTGAAACCGATATAGCGGGTCACGGTCGTGAAGGTGACCGGCGGTACCAGGCCCGGATCGACCAATTCCTTCAGATCAAAAACCTGCATGCCGTGACCGGTCACCGAGTCGGCGACGATAAAGGCATGGTCCTTGTAGGTTTTCATATCGGCCCAGACCGAATTGCCCACGCCGGTTGGACGCGGCAGGTTGCCGAGGTAGACCGGGTTGTCCGGATCAGTGACTTCGACGAAAGCCACGCCGTTCGAACGACCCATCAACGCAAACAGGCGACCGCTGTCCGGGTCGCGCCAGCCCCAGTTATCAGAACCTGCACCACCGCCCATCGCGGGCAGTTCAATCCAGCCAGCCAGCTCAATGCCCTGGCACGGAAAGATATCGGACATTCCATCTACGCAACCGGCCGGACCGTTGTATTCGAACGGAATGACTTCAAGTGCATGCATAGAGTGCGCCAGGCTTTCGAAATTCTCGTCCGGATGTTCAATACTCAGCATCCTGGCTGTTTCCGTAGTCAAGCAGGCCCAGGCGGTCAGCGGTATCAGGGAACCGGCCAACAAGCCAAGGGATATTTTCAGACCTTTATTCATGGTGTGTCCTGTTGAAGGCGATCAAAAAAATAATCTCTAATCGCCGAGTATGCATTATCGCCGGGCTCGAGCCTGTCGGACCATCTCGGCGAACCGTTGGAGCAGGGCAGGTCCGGCAGGGGCCGTTTGAATATCGCCAAGCAGCTCGTCCGGGTTTTTGCCTTCTTCGTCCAGCAAATCAGCGCGCAATTCGATATAGCTGGACATTATGGACGCGTCAAACTCCGGATGAAATTGCACGCCCCAGCTGCAAGCGCCAAAATACAGGGCATGATTGGGATCGCCTTGGGTCGTTGCGATTACGCGCGCATCGGCCGGCGGGCTGAGGACCGCCTCCATATGGGTGACATGAAATGCCGCCCGCGGTGACATCGACCCCAGAAGAGGATCATCGGGGTCCTGGATCTGAACGGCTTTCGTTCCCATCTGACGCCCGGCCGGGTTGGGACCGACTTCGCCGCCCAACGCATGGGCGATCAGTTGATGACCGTAGCAAACGCCCAGCAGCGGACGTCCGGTCTGATGGAATCCTCGCAGCCAGTCGGCGGTACGTTCCGACCAATCCAGGCGATGCGACACCATCGCCGGTGAACCGGTCACCAGCACGCCGTCAAAGTCCTGCGGAGACTCGGTCAGTGAATCACCGGCTTCAACGTCGATCACCGGCATTTCAATATCATCGGCCGCAAGAGTGCGGACAAACCAGCGATCAAAATCTCCGTGCCGGTCCCGAACAAGATCGGGTGCGGAACCGGTTTTCAGTATCAGCATTCGAGTCATCCGTCCATCATAGCGCGTCCGGCAATTCCGCTGGATGTCATAAACGGAACAACTCAAGTGCTCCTCAGAGGGCCAAACAGCGCAAGTCGGGAAGCAGACCGGTATACTTGCCGGTCTGTTTTTGCCAAGTTGTTCGAGACACGTGAATTTTCAGGATTTCATCCGTACCCTGGACAGTTACTGGGCCGAACAGGGGTGTGTACTGACTGCACCTCTGGATCTGGAAGTGGGTGCGGGGACCTTTCATCCGGCAACCTTCTTGCGCTCGATCGGGCCCGAACCCTGGCGTGCGGCCTATCTGCAGCCCTGCCGCCGTCCCACAGACGGTCGTTATGGCGAAAATCCGAACCGGATGCAGCACTATTACCAGTACCAGGTGGTGATGAAGCCTTCGCCGCTGAATTTCCAGGAACTGTACCTGGGTTCGCTGGATGCGGTCGGCATCGATCCGGGCATTCACGATGTGCGTTTTGTCGAGGACAACTGGGAATCACCGACGCTCGGTGCCTGGGGTCTGGGCTGGGAAGTCTGGCTCAACGGCATGGAAGTCACCCAGTTCACCTATTTCCAGCAGGCCGGCGGCCTGGAGTGCAAGCCGGTGATGGGAGAAATCACCTACGGACTGGAACGCCTGGCGATGTATATCCAGGGTGTCGAATCGGTCTTTGACCTGGTGTGGACCGACGGTCCGCATGGCAAGGTCACTTATGGCGAGGTTTTCCACCAGAACGAAGTCGAGCAGTCACGCTACAACTTCGAACTGGCCGATACCCGGAGCCTGTTTGGCTGGTTTGATACCTGCGAAGCCCAGGCTCGCAGTCTGATTGACGCCGGCTTGCCACTGCCGGCCTATGACCAGGTGCTCAAGGCCTCGCATACCTTCAACCTGCTCGATGCCCGGCAGGCGATATCGGTCACCGAACGACAGCGCACGATTTTGCGCATTCGGGACCTGTCCCGGCAGGTGGCCGAGGTTTATTTTGCCCGGCGCGAAGCGTTGGGCTTCCCTGGTCTGAAAACGGGGGCATCATCATGAGTGCTTCTGCCAATCTGCTGATCGAACTGGGCTGTGAGGAATTGCCGGCACGCCTGATCGACAGCCAGCTTCAACTGCTGGCCGATGGCCTGGAGCAGCGGCTGGTCGAGGCCGGCCTGATCCCGGCAGGAAGTGATGTGGTCCGCCTTGCGACCCCCCGCCGCCTGGCCGTTCGCTTCCAATCCGTGCTATCCCGCCAGCCCGATCGCGAAATCGAGCGCAAGGGACCGGCCGAGAATGTCGCCTTCGATGCCGACGGTATTCCAACCAAGGCTGCCGAAGGTTTCGCCCGCAGTATCGGCAAGTCGGTCGACGAACTGGATCGCCTGGAAACCGACCAGGGTCGCTGGTTGTATGCCAGGGTCACCGAATCCGGCAAATCACTGGTTGAATTGCTTGAACCCATGCTGGATGAAACCGTGCGTGCGATGGCCGGTGCCCGATCGATGCGCTGGTCGGACCGTAGCGAGCGATTCCTGCGTCCGGTGCGCTGGCTGACCGTCCTTCATGGCCAGGACGTGCTGCCCATCAGCGCGTTCGGTCTGTCCGCAGGACGCGAGACCTTTGGCCATCGCATCCATGCGCCCGGGGCGCACGAACTGGCCTCGGCCGATGACTATGAGTCGGTGCTCGAAAAAGCCCATGTGATCGCAGATCCGGCAAAACGTCGCCAACGCATTGCCGATCAACTGGCCAGGCTGGTCGAGCAGGAAGGATTGCAGGTCGACGACAACCCCGAACTGATCGACGAAAATGCCGGGTTGACCGAATGGCCGGTGGCCGTGATTGGCGGATTTGACAAGGCGTTTCTCGACGTGCCGGAGGAAGCGCTGATTTCGTCCATGCAACAGCATCAGAAGTGCTTTCCATTGCGCGGCTCCGATGGCCGCCTGGCCGATCGTTTTGTGGCCATTGCCAATATCGACAGTCGCGAACCCGAGGCCATGATTGCCGGGTTCGAACGGGTGATTCGTCCGCGGCTGTCCGATGCACGCTTTTTCTGGGACCAGGATCGCAAGACCCGGCTGGACGATCGTCGCGCTCGTCTGGATGAGGTACTTTTCCAGGAAAAACTGGGTTCCACCGGCGACAAGGTTCGCCGGTTGGAAAGGCTGGGCCGCACACTGGCACCCGCGCTCCAGGCCGATCCCGACGGCGTGGCCCGCGCCGCGCAATTGTGCAAATGCGACCTGCTGACCGAGATGGTCGGCGAGTTTCCGGAGCTTCAGGGAACGATGGGCCGCTACTATGCACTGGCCGATGGCGAGCCCGAAGCTGTCGCAATTGCCATTGAAGAGCACTACCAGCCACGCCACGCCAGTGATGGCCTGCCGCAATCACCAGTTGGAAAAACGCTGGCCCTGGCCGACCGTCTCGATACGGTGGTCGGCATCTTTGCTGCCGGTAAAAAACCCAAGGGCGGCAAGGATCCGTTTGCATTGCGCCGGGCCGCTTTGGGAATTATTCGGATTCTGGCCGAGTCGGCCACGGATCTGACTATGGACCGGGCCATCGAAGCGGCCGGCGAAGCACTCCAAGATCAGGTGCCGGTCAGCCAGCAGGTCCGGGATGAGGTCAGCGATTTTGTCATGGAACGTTTGCGTTCCCATGCCAGTGACGCCGGAATCGAGACCGCCACCGTGCAAGCGGTCAGCGCGGGAAAAGCCGGTTCTGTCGCCGATTTCCTGGCCCGGGCACAGGCCGTCCAGCAATTCGCCGATGACCCGCGTGCCGACAGTCTGATTGCTGCCAACAAGCGTACGAGCAATCTTCTCAAGCAGGCTGAAGATGTCAAGATCGGTGATGTTGACGGCACGTTGTTGCAAGATGACGCCGAAAAGCAGCTTTTTAAAGAAATCAGCAGCGTCGAGCAATCCCTGACATCGAGCCTTGACCAAGCGGACTACCCCGCCGCCCTCGCCGCATTGTCGACCCTGAAAGCACCGGTCGACGCGTTTTTCGATCAGGTGATGGTGATGTGTGATGACCCGGCACTGCGCGCCAATCGACTGGCCTTACTCAAGCGGTTGCGGGAACTGATCATCGACATCGCCGATCTGGCAAGGTTGGGAAGATAAATGTCTCGCCCTCGTCCACCCGTTCTGATCCAGCGCGAACTGTTGCTGAACGAAGGCGCCCCCGATCCCGAGCAGATCGAAAGACTGGTCGCGTTTCAGCGGCATGGTCACCAGGTGTTGCTGGTTGCCGAACAACCGGCAGGCTGGCGGCCGACCCGGCGCGCGGTGGATCGTGACCTGGGTCTGCAGCAGGATATGCAACAACGAATCCGCCGGGCCGGTGCCGAACTCGACGGAGTGATTTACCTGGTCACCGGCCTGTTCGCGCGAAAACGCAACCGCCTGAGCGAAATCGACCAGTTGGGCGAGCGCTACAACGTATCCGCCGCGGACCTGATCTTTATCGGCCGTGAAACCATCCTCCTCGAATCGTTCATCCAGTGCGGCGGAAAGTCGATATCTGTCGGGCCCGCCAGCGTGCCAGGTGCCAAGAAGTTCGATAGCTTTAAAACGGCTTTGGAAAGTCTGGAAGGATAGAACAAAGGGTCAGGGTTCAGGAAAAACAAAGCCCCTGAAACCTGAACCCTGAACGCTGAAACCTTTGTTTTATTTATACGTCCAGATTCGAGACTTGCAGGGCGTTATCTTCGATGAACGCGCGGCGGGGTTCGACTTCGTTGCCCATCAGGGTGGAGAAGATTTCGTCGGCACCGACCGCATCTTCGATGGTGACCTTGAGCAGGCGACGGGTTTCCGGGTTGACCGTGGTGTCCCACAACTGATCGGGGTTCATTTCCCCGAGACCCTTGAAGCGCTGGAAGGTGCGGCCCTTGCGGGATTCGTTCATCAGCCACTCGTAGGCTTCGGAGAAGCGGGTCACTGTGGTCGACTGGTTGCCCCGTTCGACTTTTCCGTCGGCGGCAAACAGGTCTGACACGGCACGCCCGACCCGGGCAAACTGGCGATACTCCGGTGACTGGAAGAACGTGGCATCCAGGATGGTGTCCTGAACCACGCCCTGGGCATGGCGTGAGATCACCACACCGCCACCGCCCAGCGGCTTCAGCCGCCAGATAACCCCGGCCGGGGTGGAGCGGTCGAGGCGCTGAGCGAAGCGCTCGGTCCAGCCGTTGACATCAAACTCAGAATCCAATGAAAACTCTTCAAAATCAATCAGTTGTTCGATTACATCGTGGTCGTGCCGGCGCTTGAGGCGGGCTGCAACCTGGCGGGCCTGCTGGAAATCACGTAGCAACTTGCCCAGCGCTGTCTCTTCAATCGGCGGACTGTCACTGCTGGGATAGACCCGGGCACCATCGAGCGCCCGATCCAGCATGTAGCGATTCATCTCGGCTTCGTCCTTCAGATACATCTCCTGCTTGCCCTGCTTGATCTTGTACAGCGGCGGCTGGGCAATGTAGATATGACCGCGCTCGATCAGCTCGGGCATCTGGCGATAGAAGAAGGTCAGCAACAGGGTACGAATATGTGAGCCATCGACATCGGCATCGGTCATGATGATGATGCGGTGGTAGCGCAACTTTTCCACATTGAACTCGTCTTTGCCAATCCCGGTACCCAGGGCCGTAATCAGTGTTCCGACTTCGGCCGAGCCCAGCATCTTGTCAAAGCGGGCCTTCTCGACGTTGAGAATCTTGCCCTTGAGTGGAAGAATCGCCTGGTTCTTGCGATTTCGGCCTTGTTTGGCCGAACCGCCGGCGGAATCACCCTCGACGATAAACAATTCGGACAGTGCCGGATCTTTTTCCTGGCAGTCGGCCAGCTTGCCGGGCAGGCCGGCCACGTCCAGAACGCCCTTGCGCCGGGTCATGTCGCGCGCCTTGCGCGCCGCTTCGCGGGCCCGGGCGGCTTCGATCACCTTGCCGACAATGGTTTTCGCGTCATTCGGATTTTCGAGCAGGAAATCCCGGAGCTTTTCGGCGACCACGGATTCAACCGCGGCCTTGACGTCTGAAGAGACCAGCTTGTCCTTGGTCTGCGACGAAAACTTGGGGTCCGGTACTTTGACCGACAGCACCGCAATCAGTCCTTCGCGACAATCATCACCGGTGGTCTGAACCTTGGCCTTCTTGGCCAGACCGGCTTCTTCGATGTAGTTGTTCAGGGTGCGGGTCAGCGCTGCACGAAATCCGGCCAGGTGGGTACCGCCGTCTTTCTGCGGAATGGTGTTGGTAAAGCAGAACACGCTTTCCTGGTAGGCATCGGTCCACTGCAACGCGGCTTCGACGGTAATTTCATCGCTGTCGGCCATGAAATGCAGGGTGTTCGGATGCAGCGGGCTCTTCTTGTCGCTCAGATGCTGGACAAACGAGCGAATACCGCCTTCGTAGCGGAAGGTGTCCTTCTTTCCGCTGTTTTCATCGGAAATATGAATGGCGATGCCGGAGTTGAGAAAACTCAGCTCGCGCAGGCGCTTGGCCAGAATTTCGTAGTGAAACTCGATATCGGTAAAGGTTTCGGCGCTGGGCCAGAACCGCAGCAAGGTGCCATGGCGATCGCTGTCGGAGACCACCTTCAGCGGCGCATCGGGCACACCGTGGGTATAGGTCTGTTCCCAGCGCTTGCCCTGGCGATCAATGGTCAGCGTCAAACGCTCGGACAGCGCATTGACCACCGAGACACCAACGCCGTGCAATCCACCGGAAACCTTGTAGGAGTTGTCATCGAACTTGCCGCCAGCATGCAGCACGGTCATGATCACTTCGGCGGCTGAACGACCTTCTTCTTCATGCAGATCGACCGGTATGCCGCGCCCGTTGTCGCGCACGCTGACCGAACCATCGTCGTGCAAAATGATCTGGATATCGTCGCAATGGCCGGCCAGGGCCTCGTCGATCGAGTTGTCCACGACCTCGAACACCATGTGGTGCAGGCCGGTGCCGTCGTCAGTGTCCCCGATATACATCCCGGGCCGTTTGCGAACCGCATCAAGCCCTTTCAGAACCTTGATACTGCCGGAACCGTAGTTGTCTTCAGTCATCTGTGATGGCTTGTCCAGCGGAAGGTGAATAACCCTCGGATTATAGCACTTGAAGGGGTTCGAAAGGCTTTTGACTACCCGTGGTGGGGTCTACCGAGTGTTGCGAGTAGGTGGGTTCGAGCATCGGGTACTGCCGGGCGGTTCGGGCTGGCCGGGTCGATCGGCTCAGGGAGAGGCGGCGAGTTTCGTGGAGCCGGGTGCCAACGATTCGGTTCTGGTTGAGTCGGGTGACTTCCCGGCTTCCTGAATGGCCCTTGACATCCGATAGATGCTGTTCACACCGAAGCGACTTCCGCGCCCCGGCCAGCCCGCCCCTCCCGACAGGCCCCGTCGTGACGGTATTGCGGCTTTCGCGTGAGCGAATGAAGCGATGCCGTCTGGACGGATCAGGCCGTACCCAATGCAGCAATTTGAGGGTTTGGTAAAGGCAAAACCCAGCCGTCAGCAAGTGTTCTGTCAGAGTCACAAACACCCGAGTTTGCCCAACCCGTCGATTCAAAAACAGTTTCCCCTTTACTTTGCGTCTTTGTTGCTTCGCTGCTTTGCGACAAAAAGGTTTTCCTGATGTCAGCGCCTATCGAATCGATCCGTGTTCCACGTGGAACAATCTAAATGGGCCGGGTCCGGGTTCCGTTGCGGTGATCCAGGTCTGGAAGGGTTGGTCAACGAGCCAGTCGAGCAGGATTTCCAGGTGGGGGCGGTCCAGTTCGGAGACGGGATCATCCAGCAGCAGCAACGGGGTACGTGGACCTCGTTCATTGAGAATCTGCAGTTGGGTCAACAACAGGGCCAGTGCAAGCAACTTCTGTTGTCCGCGGGACAATTCGGCGGCTGCAGGGTGGCGATCACAACGCAGTACCAGTTCGGCGCGGTGCGGGCCGCGCTGGGTAAAACCCCGTTCGCGGTCACTGTCGCGCTGGGCTTTCAATGAATCGGAGAGTGTTTGTTCGGCTGGATGGCCGGGTCGATATCGAATCGAAATTTCGCCCGGTAGCAGCAACCCCAGTTCTTTCAGCAGATCGGCGAGTCTGGATTGAAGGAAACCGACCTGTTGCTCGCGAAGGCGATTGATTCCGGTCGCCGCATCAACCATCGGCCCGTCAATCGCATCGAGTACGGTTTCCCTGGCGCCGGCTTTCAGTCCGGCGTTGCGCTGGCGCAGCAGTCTGGCGTAGCGCTGCCAGGCGTCCAGGTAGTCAGGTTCCACGTGGAACAATTGCCAATCCAGGAATTGGCGACGGCGATCGGGCCCGCCATCGACCAGGCGATGACTGTCCGGTTCTATCAGCACCAGGGGCAGGGCGGCGGCAAACTCACTGATTCGGCGGCTATCGCGCCCGCCGATGCGCCCCCGCCAGTCCTCACGCGAACGCTCGACTCCCAGGGTGATGCCGTCTGTGCGTTTTACGACGACTTGCAGTTGGTTGGCATCGTGCTGAATGACGCTGGCGACCTGGCTGGCCCGAAACGAGCGGCCGCGTCCCAACACGTGAATGGCTTCCAGAACACTGGTTTTGCCGGCCCCATTTCGGCCGTGCAACCAGTTGACCCCGGGCGAGGGGGTCAATTCGATTGCTGTCAGATTTCGAACGCCGCGAATCGTTAGGCGATCAATGGTCAAAAGACGTTACAACTTCAGGGGCATGACGACCTGGCGGATCGCGTCGCTGTCGATCGCTGTGACCAGGCAGGAACTGTTGGCGTCGCGCAGCGCGATACGAACCTTCTCACCATCAATCGAGCTGAGTGCGTCGAGCAGGTAATTCACGTTGAACCCGACCTTGAGTTTGTCGAAGGCGTGTTCGGCCTCGACCTCCTCGACCGCTTCTTCCTGCTGCGGGTTGTGCGCTACCACGCGAATCGTTCCCGGATCGAGATCCAGGCGAACCCCGCGGTACTTCTCGTTGGACAGAATCGCGGCACGCTGCAGGGCCTGGCTCATCTGGCCGCGGTCGACAATCACCGCCTGGTCGGTTTCAATCGGAATGACCGCCTCGTAGTCCGGGAAGCGACCATCAATCAGCTTTGTCGTCATCACGATCCGCTCGCGATCGATGCGCAGAAAACCCTGACCCACGACCACGCTCAGGGTTTCGTCAACATCGTCCAGGATCCGGTTCATCTCCAGCACACCCTTGCGCGGCACGATCAGGCTGCGCACATCGCCCTTGATGTCGGCCGACATTTCAGCCAGTGCCAGGCGGTGCCCATCGGTGGCCACCGCTCGTACCATGCCTTCCCGGAATTCGAGCAACAGGCCGTTGAGGTAGTGACGAACGTCCTGGTGGGCCATCGCGAAACTGGTCTTGTCGACCAGCCAGCTCAGCTTGCTTTGACTGAGTTCGTAACTGGCCAGGCTTTCAGCCTGATCGCTGGACGGAAACTCGCCGGCTGGCAGGGTCGCCAGGGTAAAGCGGCTGCGTCCGGCATGCATCGCAAACTTGTCGTCGTTCAACTGCACATTGATCTGCACGCCTTCCGGCAACGCTCGGCAGATATCCACCAGTTTGCGCGCCGGGACCGTTACCGCACCGGTTTGAGCGACTTCGGCGTTGGCTCGGGCGACCAGCTCGACTTCCATGTCAGTTCCGGTAATGCGAAGACCTTCATCGACGGCTTCAATCAGGAAGTTGGCCAGTACCGGCAGAGTCTGCCGCCGCTCGACCACGTTAACGACCTGGGCGATCGGGGCAAGCAGGGCCTCACGTGGAATCGAAAATTTCATCGTTGCTCCTTGGATTGTGCAGCGTTCGTTGACGTAACTGTTTTTCTTTTAATAAAAACAAAGATCAGTAGTAATAGGGCCTGTGCGTAACCCTCAAACCGCTATTTCTCATTATATTTCAAATACTTACACTAGCTCACGTGAGTGTTCAACCTAGCCCGGAAGCTGTGGTCGAAATGTGGATAACTTTGCCGGCTGATCTTATCCACAGCTTGTGACCGGCTTCTGCCCACCCTCATGAGGACAACTCCCGGGTCAGCCTGGCGCGCTCTTCGCGCAGACGCCCGTCAGTCTCGCACAGCGAGTCGATTTTACGACAAGCGTGCAGCACGGTTGTATGGTCGCGTCCACCAAAGGCGCTGCCGATCTCCGGCAGTGAATGCTCGGTGAGCGATTTGGCCAGAAACATCGCCATCTGGCGCGGCCGGGCAATCGACCGGGTCCGGCGCTTGGACAACAGATCGGTCACCCGAAGCTGATAGAAATCGGCGACCGCCTTCTGGATGTTCTCGATCGTGATCATCCGGTCGTGCACCGCGAGCACATCGCGGAGAATCTCCTGGGTGTACTCGACGTCGATCGGCCGACCGGAAAAGCGGGCGTTGGCGATCAGCGAATTGAGCGCCCCTTCAAGATCGCGCACGTTCGAGCGCATGCGCTTGGCAATCAGGAAGGTGACCGAGTCGTCGAGCTCCAGGTCACGTTCCAGCGCTTTTTTCTGCAGAATTGCGACTCGCGTTTCGAAATCCGGCGGTTCGATCGACACCGTCAGGCCCCAGCCGAAGCGTGAGCGCAGGCGGGCCTCGATACCATCGACTTCCTTTGGATAGCGATCACAAGTCAGAATGATCTGCTGCCGAGATTCCAGCAAAGTATTGAAAGTATGGAAGAATTCTTCCTGCGAGCGGTCCTTGCCGGCGAAAAACTGGATATCATCGATCAGCAAGGTATCGACTGACCGATAGCGGCGCTTGAACGCATCGATACTGTCCCGGCGCAGCGCCTGGATCATCTCGCTGACGAATTTCTCTGAGTGCAAGTACATCACTCGGGCATCCGGGTTGTCCTGGGCGATCTGATGACCGGCGGCATGCAGCAAATGGGTCTTGCCAAGGCCGGTGCTGCCGTAAAGCAACAGCGGGTTATAGACCGTTCCAGGATTCTTGGCCACCTGGCTGGCCGCGGCGAACGCCAGTTCGTTGGAATTCCCGAGGACGAAATTTTCGAACCGGTAACGCTCATCCAGGCCCTGGGTGCCGCCGCGTGAGCGCGGTGCGTTCGGGGTGCGTCGGGTCGGCCGCGAACCGACCTCGATCAATACGCTGTCGCGAGCAAAACCGTGAGCCGAGAAGAAATCCCGGATCATGCTCAGGTAATGATCCATGACCTGTTCGCGGACAAAATCGTTCGGTGCCTGCAAACACACGCCCTTGTCGTCGTCCTCGCTCAGCTGCAGCGGGCGGATCCAGGTGTTGAGTTCCTCGAGTGGAACATGACGTTCCAGGCGCGCAATGCATTGCTGCCAGAGTTCAACTCGGTTGGTTAGGGCGGATTGCGTCGTCATGAGCCGCTCAGTTTAGGGAACCTCGCGCATTTTATCCACAGGCTGGAGCCGATCCGGCGCACATCGGCAACACATTCACGATTTGGCCGGTTCAACGTTGACTTACCCGCCGGAAAAAAGCTACACTTGTCGTCTTTTGTTGGGGGTTTGTCCGTCCTGCAGTTGCCCAGCGCACTGCTCGCGATCAGCCCCCATCAACCCGTTTCCGTTTGGATCGCTTTTACAGATAAGGTATTTGGTCATGAAACGTACATTTCAGCCCAGCAGAATCAAGCGCGCTCGTCGCCACGGTTTCCGCGCCCGCATGGCAACTGCAGCCGGTCGGGCCGTGATCAACGCGCGTCGGGCCAAGGGTCGCAAGCGACTGGCAGCCAGTAACAGCCGCTAATTCCAGGCTGTGCCCGGTCGGCTGAGTTTGCCGCGCCATTCCCGCCTGCTCAAGGGTGGAGAATTTCGCCAGGTTTTTGATCAGCGTCGGGCCATCAGCAACGAATTGTTCAGAATCCACTTCGCGGACGCTGAGCAACCTCGACTGGGGATGGCGGTATCTCGGCGGGTCAGTCCCCGGGCGGTGGTGCGAAATCGCATTCGCCGCCAGGTACGCGAAAGTTTTCGCCTGACCCGACAGCGCCTGGCCGCACTGGATTTTGTGGTCCTGGCCAAACCGGCTGCCGCGGCCGCCGATCGTCACCGACTGCGCCAGGCCATCGATCAGCTCTGGCAGCGATTCATTGAAAAGCAACCATGAATACACGCGCATTTTTTCTGCTTCTTCTGGCCATGCTGGGCTTCTTCATCTTTCTGGAGTGGCAGAAAGACTACACGGCGCCGCCGACGCCGCCGGCCGACGCCGTTCCGAGTGAGTTTGGCACCAATAACGACATACCGGAGCGCGGAACGACCTCGGACCAGTCCGAACCCGGTCGTGCTGACGATCTGCCGGATCTTCCCGACCTGACCGAAAGCTCACCGGAAACCGGGCCTGCCGATCCGGCCGTGCCGGATGCACCCAGCATGAGCGCCAGCCGGAAAATTCACATTGTGACCGATGTGCTGTCGGTCGATCTGGACGCCAACGGCGGTACCCTGGTCGATCTGCGCCTGAACCAGTACCCGGTCGAAGTCGATCAGCCTGATACCCCGTTCGTGTTGCTGGTCGAAGAGCTCCCGGAATTGTTCGTGGCCCAGGCCGGGCTGCTGAGCCGCGATCAGAACGCACCCAATCACCGTACCCGCTGGGAGTTCGACCAGGACTCCTACGAACTGCAGCCGGGACAGGATCGACTCGAAGTACCCTTGACTTGGCGCGATGATAGCGGCCTGGAAGTCGTTGCGACCTGGATCTTCTATCGTGGCGACTACGTGGTCGATCTGGAAATGGACATTCGCAACCAGAGCGGCCAGGAATGGCGCGGCGCGCGCTACGTTCAACTGCAGCGAACCGAGCCGGATTATACCGACGCCGGCTGGGCCTTCACCAATCCCGAGCGCTTCAGTTACACCGGTGCGGCCGTTTACTCGCCAGAAGAAAAAATGACCAAACGTGGCTTCGAAGATATCCGTGAACGGAATCTTGAAATCACGACCGCTGCCGGCTGGGCTGCGATGATCCAGCACTACTTTCTTGCCGCCTGGATTCCGCCTGAAGATCAGCCGCATCGCTACACGACCCGCTTTGTCGATACCGAGCGACTGCCGCGCTACGTGGTTGCCGCGACCTCGCCCCAGGTCAGCGTGCCGGACGGCCAGAACCACACCTTCGTCGCGCGCCTGTATGCCGGACCGAAGCTGCAGAACCGCCTGGATGAAATCGCCGATGGTTTGAAACTGTCGGTGGATTACCGCTGGTTCCGCATTCTGTCCCAGCCGCTGTTCTGGGCGCTGGACAAGATTCATATCGTGATCAATCACTGGGGCTGGTCCATCGTGGTCCTGACCCTGTTGATCAAACTGGTGTTCTACAAGCTCACCGAAGCCCAGTTCCGTTCCATGGGCAAGCTGAGAAAACTGCAGCCGCGCATCCAGCAGCTCAAGGAACGCTATGGCGATGACCGCCAGAAATTCGGTCAGGCCATGATGGAGATCTACAAAAAGGAAAAGGTCAATCCGCTCGGCGGCTGTCTGCCGATCCTGGTCCAGATCCCGATTTTCATCTCGTTGTACTGGGTATTGCTTGAATCGGTGGAACTGCGCCAGACCGCCTTTTTGTGGGTACCTGACCTGAGTCGGCCGGATCCGTACTTCATCCTGCCGATCCTCAACGGCATCTTCATGATCATCACCCAGCGACTGATGCCGACCGCCGGCATGGATCCGATGCAGCGCAAGATCATGATGTATCTGCCGGTGGTGTTCGCGTTCATGTTCGCCCTGTTCCCGGCCGGACTGGTGCTGTACTGGGCCACCAATGCCGGTGTATCGCTGGCCCAGCAGTGGTACATCCTGCGCCGCCTCGACCAGGAAACCGCAAGAGCCAACAAGTAAGGCGACATGACCACCGCCACCATCTGCGCGATTGCCACGCCTCCCGGGCGTGGCGGTGTCGGCATCATTCGTCTTTCCGGACCTGCCAGTTTTGATCTGGCCGAAACGCTGACCGGGTTTCGGCCCCGACCGCGCCAGCCCAGTCTTCGCAATGTCAAAGACCACGACGGCTCGGTCATCGACAGCGCACTGATTCTGGGATTTGCCGGCCCGGCCTCCTTCACCGGTGAAGATGTGGTCGAATTCCAGACCCACGGCTCGCCGGTCGTTCTTGAAATGATCATGACCCGGCTGGTCGATGCCGGCGCCCGCCGGGCCCGGCCGGGCGAGTTTTCCGAACGCGCGTTTCTCAACGACCGACTCGACCTGGCCCAGGCCGAAGCCATCGCCGATCTGATCGCGGCCGGTACTGAGCATGCTGCCCGGGCGGCAACCCGCAGCCTCGAAGGAGTTTTCTCCGATCGGGTCAACGATCTGGTCGAACAGTTGATCAAGCTGCGGATTCACGTTGAGGCCGCACTGGATTTTCCGGATGAGGATGTCGATTTCCTGGTCGATGGCCAGGTCGAGCAGCGCCTTGTTGAACTCACCGGGCAACTCGATCACCTGCTTGAACAGGCCCGGGCAGGGCGCCTGCTGACCGATGGCATCCGGGTGGCCATCATCGGCAAACCCAACGCCGGAAAATCCAGCCTGCTGAACGCGCTGACCCAGCGTGATACTGCCATCGTGACCGACGTGCCCGGGACCACCCGCGATGTTTTGCGCGAAACCGTGGTCCTGGCCGGACTACCGGTAACCCTGGCCGACACCGCCGGCTTGCGCCATACCGACGATCGAATCGAAATCGAAGGCGTGCGCCGTGCCGAGCGGGAAATGCAGCAGGCCGATCTGTTGTTCTGGGTGGTCGAAGCCAACGAGACCGAACCCCGTCCACCGCCGGGCATGCCGGAAGTTGTACCGATGATCCGGATCAACAGCAAGATCGATCTGTTTGACCTGCCGGCTCGGCGCGACAACCGCGAGGTCAGCCTGTCAGCAAAAACCGGTGCCGGACTCGAGCTGCTGGAGGAGGCCGTGCGCGAGTGTCTGAACCTCCACACCGACCATCAAGGCGATTTCTCCGCCCGCCAGCGCCATATCGATGCAATCGATCATGCCCGCCAGCCCTTACAGCGTGGCTTGGCGGAACTGCGCGCGACCGGCTCCGGCGAACTGCTGGCCGAAGAACTGAAGACCGCAGCCGACCAGCTCGCCGAAATCACCGGAAAAATCAGCTCGGACGAACTGCTGGGCCGGATCTTCTCCAGCTTCTGTATCGGCAAGTAATCCACCGGGGCAACCGAGCCATTTGCCGATCCACCCCGCACAGTCCTATACTCGAATTCACCAAGACTTCAGGTACGAGGATCGGGCATATGCATACCATTCGACAGATATTGAAAGAGAAGGGCGGCGACATCTGGTCCGTATCCCCGGACGACACCGTATTTGAAGCGATTCACCTGATGGCCCGCAAAGGCGTCGGGGCACTGGTCGTGCTCAAGGACGGGGAACTCCACGGGATGATTTCAGAGCGCGATTACGCGCGCAAGGTCATTCTCGACGGGCGCGCGTCGCGCGAAACCAAGGTAGAGCAGATCTGCTCTTCCCCGGCCATCACCATTACCCCGAAAGCCACCGCCGATGAAGGTCTGGCGTTGATGACCAACAAACGCTTCCGCCATTTGCCGGTGGTCGAGGACGGCCAGTTGCTGGGCGTGGTCTCGATTGGCGACCTGGTCAACACCGTGATCGGTGATCAGCAGCAATTGATAGAACAGCTCGAACGCTACGTCAGCAGCTAGTGATCGTTCAACCATGGACCTCGAATCCGCCAGTCATATCGCCCGGTCACTGGGCCTGGACGAGCGCGGTCTGCATATCGATCGAATCCCGGGTGGCGATATCGCCGAGTCCTGGCTGATTGCCGCGAGCGATTGCCGCATCTTTCTGAAAACCCTTCCCACCAGCCGTGCCGGCGTGCTGTCGGCTGAAGCCGACGGACTCTCGGCGCTGGCAGCCGCCGGAGCGATTCGAACTCCACGGGTCATCGGCAGCGGACGAATCCATGAGCAAGCCTGGCTGGCGATGGAGTTTCTTGATCTTGACCAGCGAAGCAACCGTGCTGACCGTGAACTGGGTCGATCGCTGGCCAGACTGCATCGAAGCAGCAACCCGACCTTCGGCTGGCACCGGTCCAATTTTCTCGGACTGACACCGCAATCCAATCAACCTTCCGCCAGCTGGGCCGAGTTTTTTCTCTGGCAACGCCTGGGCCCGCAGCTCGATCGACTCAACCGGCATGATCCGACCGAGGACTGGCAGGCGTTGCAGCGACCGTTGTTTGAAAGCTGGCAAAAGCGGTTTTCCAGCCACCGCCCGCAACCGTCGCTGATTCACGGTGATTTGTGGAATGGCAATGCCGCGATGACCGATGACGGCGAACCGGTCATCTTCGATCCGGCGGTCCACTATGCCGACCGCGAATGCGACCTGGCTATGACCCGTTTGTTCGGCGGTTTTTCCGACCATTTCTACTCAGCCTACGACGCCGAATGGCCCCCCGAACCCGGCCGCGACGAACGCCTGCCCTGGTACCAGCTATACCACGTCCTCAACCACGCCAACCTCTTCGGCCAACCCTACACCGACCGCGCCAAAACCCTGATCACCCGGCTTGTATAAGAACCCTGGAACCACCGAAAACACCGAACACACCGAAAAACCAAAAAGGCTTTTCTTTCGGTGACTTCGGTGTTTTCGGTGGTTAAAAGCAGTTTTTTCCGGTTCTGACAGCAGGACCAGAGCCCGGATGAAGAGACTCTGCGTTCGACCTTTACGGCAAGTTGTTACACTAGTAACTATTTCCGGGGCGGGTAATCTGCCCCTGCTACTTGGAGTTTTTGAGGATGGGTTTGCTGGTTGATGGTGAGTGGAAGGACGAGTGGTATGACACCGATTCCACCGGGGGTCGGTTCAAGCGCTCGCAGGCGGCGTTTCGCAACTGGATTACGGCTGACGGTTCGGCCGGTCCGGACGGCAAAGGTGGCTTCAAGGCCGAGCCCGGCCGCTACCATCTCTATGTGGCCTACGCCTGTCCCTGGGCCCATCGAACCCTGATCTTCCGCAAGCTCAAGGGGCTGGAAGACATGATTTCAGTCTCCGTGGTCAACCCGATCATGCGTGAACATGGCTGGACCTTCCGCAACGGCTACAAGGTGATTGCCGATCCGATCAACGGTGCCGAGTTCATGCACCAGGTGTATACCAAGGCGATGTCGGACTACTCCGGCCGGGTGACCGTGCCGGTGGTCTGGGACAAACAACAGGAGACCATTGTCAGCAACGAGTCGGCCGATATCATCCGGATGTTCAACTCGGCTTTTGATTCGGTCGGTGCAAAGGAAGGCGACTACTATCCGGACGACCTTCGCGAGGAGATCGATTCGGTCAATGACACGGTCTATACCAATGTCAACAATGGCGTGTACAAGGCCGGTTTTGCCACCACCCAGGAAGCCTACGAAGAAGCGGTCCTGCCATTGTTCGAAACCCTCGATCAACTGGAAAAACGCCTGGCCGAGCAACGCTATCTGTGCGGCAACCGGATCACAGAAGCCGACTGGCGTTTGTTTACCACCTTGATCCGGTTCGACGCCGTCTACGTCGGCCACTTCAAATGCAATCTGCGCCGGATCGAAGACTACCCGAATCTGTCCAATTACGTCCGCGACCTGTTCCAGGTTCCCGGCGTCAGCGAAACCGTCGAACTCAGAGCGATCAAGCTGCACTACTACGGCAGCCACAAGACCATCAACCCGCATTATGTGATCCCGCTGGGACCCGCCCTTGACTTCCATCGGCCACATGACCGCAATCGCTTCGATAACTGAACAAAACCAAAACCTTTTTGTCGCAAAGCAGCGAAGCAGCAAAGACGCAAAGAAAGGAAAAAGCTTTTTGATATTTTTTCTTGGCTGCTTTGCTGCTTCGTGACAAAAAGATTTTTTTCTGCCCCAGCTTTAAAGATCTGGCATTTCGCTCTGGGTCGCGGGCCGATCAATCTCAAAAAGACGCACGCGTTTGCCGCCGTGGAAGACCAGCTTGAACTCGGCGCGGCTGACCGGGACATAGCGGTCGTTACCGCCAATTTCGACCTGTGCGCCTTCGGTCACTGCAAAGCCGCCTTCATCCACCCGAACCACCATGGTCGCCTTGGATCCGGTGTGGCAGATGGTTTTCAACTCCTTCAGCTCATCGGCCCAGGCCAGCAGGTACTGGCTGCCTTCGAACAGCTCACCGCGGAAATCGGTGCGCAATCCGAACGCCAGCACCGGCACTTTAAGCCGGTCGACGACCTCGGTCAGGTCGAACACCTGCTGGCGGGTAAAGAACTGGGATTCGTCGGTCAGCACGCAGTGGATCTGGCCGCCGTCGAGTTCGGCTTTGACCTTGGCAAACAGGTCATCGTCCGGCCCGACCGCCAGCGCCGGCGCCTCGATACCGACCCGCGAGCGAATCTTTCCCTGGCCGGCACGGTCATCGATCGCCGGGCTGAGCAGCAGGGTGCGCATGCCGCGCTCTGAATAGTTGTAGGCCGACTGCAGCAACACCGTGGTCTTGCCGGCGTTCATGGTCGAATAGTAGAAATAGAGCTTGGCCACGTCGAAACCGTCAGGTAATTACAGAATCCGGTCCATCGCGATATCCAGGCGAACCGCCTTGAGCCCGGGTTTGGTGTCCAGCCAGGCGCTGAGCATGTCATCCAGCTCGTCGCAGGTTTCGCACTCGGCGCGGCGATACAACAGGATATAAACATCCGCCCGGGGGAGCGATTCCAGCGAAAATTCCTCGCCGTCTTCGGTGGTAAGCCGTTCCAGCAGCCGATCCAGGCGGATCATCGAGCGCTCGGTCCGCGAGCGGTCGATGACCCAATTGAGCTGGCGCTCGAACCCGGATCGAATCCCGTCCATGTGGAAAGCCGCCGAATAGTCTGAAAGATAAATGAACAACTGCGGTACCCGCACGATCCAGCCCTGGACCTGCGCCTGGGTTCGGGCGTTGCCGCCGCGGCGCTGATGCTCGACCTGGACGGCTTCGCGCTGGTGCAGCGCAATGCGTTCGATCTCCGCAGCGGCCGTAAACGACGGAGAAAGACAGAAAAGCAGTGGGAGGACCAGGATCAGGAATTTTCGCATGTTCGCAGTATATCGTCTGCCCGGCCCGGATTCGTGACAACCACTGGCGACAAACCCGGTAGAATCTCCGGCCCATGTCCGACCTCAATGACCAGCAGCGCGCCGCCGTCACTCATCTCGACTCACCGCTGCTGGTTCTGGCCGGCGCCGGCTCGGGAAAGACCCGCGTGATTACCGAAAAGATCGCCTGGATGATCGATCGCGGTCATTTCGGCGCGCCGGAAATCGCCGCAATCACCTTTACCAACAAGGCGGCCAAGGAAATGCGCCAGCGAGTAGGCCAGCGCCTCAAGCGCGGCCGCGCCGAAGGGTTGACCATCTGCACCTTTCACTCGCTGGGCTGGCAGATCCTGCGCGATGCGCCGGAAGCCTGCGAGCGGCGCAAGGGCATGAGCATTCTCGACCAGCACGCGGCCGGCGACCTGGTACGCGAACTGCTGCCCAGTGGGGCCAAGAATGACATTGTCTATGCCGTCCAGTCCGGCATCAGCCGCTACAAGGACGCCGGGCTGGATCCCGGCCATGCGCTGTCGCGGGCCGAGGACGACAATCAGGCCCGGGCGGCCGAAATATACCGCGACTATCAAGCCCGCCTGGTATCCCTCAATGCCGTCGACTTCGACGACCTGATCGCGCTGCCGGCCCGCCTGCTCGACGACCCGGTGATCCGGACCCGCTGGCGCCGGCGGCTGAAATACCTGCTGGTCGATGAATACCAGGACACCAGCGCCTCCCAGTACCGCTTGCTGCGTCAGCTGGTCGGCGATGTCGGCGCGATGACCGCCGTGGGCGACGATGATCAGTCCATTTACGGCTGGCGCGGAGCACGGGCGGAAAATCTGTCCGGCCTGAAGATCGACTATCCCAACCTGCGCGTGGTCAAGCTGGAACAGAATTACCGCTCGGCCGGCAAGATTCTCGAAGCGGCCAATGCCGTGATTGCCTGCAACCCGCACGAGTTCGAAAAAACCCTGTGGAGCCAGCACGGTCCCGGCGAAGATCTGCGCATCCTCGAGTACGACGACGACAGCGACGAGGCCGAAGGCATCGCCCGCGATATCCTGACCCTGTTTCACGGCGGTCGCGCCCGCTGGGGCGAATGCGCCGTACTCTACCGCTCGAACTTCCAGGCTCGCGCAATCGAACTCCAGCTCAGGGAAAACGCGATTCCCTACGTTGTCTCCGGCGGCCCGAGCTGGTTCGATGCCCGCGAAATCCGCGACGGCCTGGCCTATCTGCGCGTGCTCGCCAACCCCGACGACAATCCGGCTTTCATGCGCGTGGTCAACACCCCGCGACGCGGCTTCGGTTCATCGGCCATGGCCCGCCTGGCCACCTATGCCGATGCGGTCGGCAAAAGCCTGTTCGAAGCCGGGATGGACGAGGTGTTCCAGAACGAACTGCCGCAACCGGCCGCACGCGCCCTGCGCTCGTTCACCAATATCCTGGTGGATTTCAACGATCGCCTGGAGCGCAACGGCATCGGCGAGGCCTATCGCGAAATGCTCGAGCATATCGGCTACATCGACTGGTTGACCGACCAGGATGACGACCCGAAAAAAGCCGAACGACGACGCAAGAACCTCGACGACCTGGCCGGCTGGATCGAACGCCTGGGCGAAGACACCAAATCCACCGAAGAACTGATCGCCCGCGTCTCCCTGGCCGCCGGCCCCGACGACGACCGCAATGACGGCGCGGATCTCGTCCGCCTGATGACCCTGCACGCCGCCAAGGGACTGGAATTCAAACACGTCTGGCTGGCCGGCTGCGAAGAAGGCCTGTTACCCCATCAACGCTCTATCGACGACGACCAGATCGAAGAAGAACGCCGCCTGATGTACGTCGGAATCACCCGCGCCGAGCGCCACCTGACCATCAGTTATTGTCATTCCCGCCGGCGTGGCGGCGAACGCCGGGGGGCCGAACCCAGTCGGTTCCTGGACGAGTTACCGGAAACGGTTGTGGATTGGCCCAGTCGGCATGGCAGTAAGAAGACGAGTGGCGAGGATGCTCGGGCGAATATTGCGGCGTTGCGGGCGTTGCTTGATGGATAGAGGTTTTGTTGTGCCTGGCGGCACTTGATTTTAGATTCAAAGTCAAAGGCGTTCCGCCCCCACGTGCGACGGCTCCACTCCGGGGGCTTCTTGCGCTGCGCGCAAACCACCCCCTGCGTTCTCACCTGCACTTCGCTCAGGGGCGGGTTTCTTTTGGCAGTCGATCCAAAAGAAACTGTGAGAATGGAATTGCTCTGGAACCAGACGGGGCTATCGGTCA